>ERZ836877.704-NODE-704-length-55748-cov-43.537931_pt1 | contig 55748 bp, 40 predicted proteins | sample MGYA00519469_ERZ836877 | MGnify/ENA primary metagenome ERZ836877 (study PRJEB31850, sample SAMEA3708809) | human gut metagenome | biome: human gut; feature: human-associated habitat; material: faeces | place: China | collected 2014 ...
GATAAGTGCTGAAAGCATCTAAGCACGAAGCCCCCCTCAAGATAAGATCTCCACATAAGGGCCGTCAAAGACGATGACGTCGATAGGTCGCAGGTATACGGGCGGCAACGTCCTCAGCCGAGCGATACTAATCACCCAACCCCTTTCCGCAAACAGACAACCATCGCTCCGACCGCAAGGCCGGAGAGAAGGAAAACAAACAAAACAAAGCACGAAAACGCAAGACCAAAGGCGACACGCCTTCTGTGGGAAAGCCGCAAGGCTCATCCCGGCAATCTCAAGCAGAACATCAGCGAGCCAACCCGTTTTGCTCACTGCTTCCACCGCCCTCCTTTTTAACTTACACAGTCAAAAATGACTGACAGACGAACTAAGGCGGCCATAGCACGGGGGTTCCACCTCTTCCCATTCCGAACAGAGAAGTTAAACCCCGCCGCGCCGATGGTACTGCGAAAGTGGGAGAGTAGGTAACCGCCCCCTATCCGAGAGCCCCGACGAGTCAACCGACCCGCCGGGGCTCATCTTTATTACCCATCCAGCCCCAACCGCCAATCCCTCCGCCCGAACCGCCAATCCCCATCTTTTTACCCGTTCCCCTCCGCCACCCCCCCTCCAGGACCTTGATGCCCTTAAGGTTCATAGTGCCTTTAAGATCCTTAAAGTCTTTAAAGTCTTTAAAGTCTTTAAGGTCTTTAAAGTCTTTAAGGTCTTTTAGGTCTTTAGGCTCTTTAAAGTCTTTAAGGTCTTTAAGGTCTTTTAAGGTCCTTAGGGGGTGTAGGTGAATAATAAGGTTGAAATGTTAATTAACTGCGCGATTTTAAGTAACTCAGGAGGTGCGAATCATTTCGCACCTCACGCGTTCGGCGTTCGCCGCAATGGCGATATACAGTAACTGCGGCCTTCGGATATACTTAAACTCCGAAGGCCGCAGAAGTGTTTGTTTGAATTATGGCGTTATGCGGGAAGATAATCAGAAGGGAAGATCATCTTCTTTGTTGCTGCCGAGATCGGCGGGATAGGCGGCAGCAGGGGCCGACGGTGCTACCGGAGGTTCGGGGAAGGCCTGACCCGGTGCGGCTACGGGTGCGGCAGCTGTGGCGGGTTCGCTCTTCCATCCGCGGATACTCGTGAACCAGCGTCCGTTGTATTCGCGGCTTTCGATGTCGAAGCTGAGTTTTATTACATCGCCGGGATTAAGCGGGTATTGGTCGGCGCGTTCGCCAAAGAAGTCGAAATGTATTTTGCGGGGATAGGTTTCCTGTGTCTCGAGCACATACTCGCGTTTCTTCCAGGGATTTCCAGCTTTCGATGTGCCGCTCATCTCGGGGAGGGCGAGGATTACTTTGCCTGTTACTTCCATTTTGGGTATGTATAATTGAGTTGTGTTATTGTTTTTTAGTCGTTATGAAAGCCGCTGATTGCAGTTTTCTTCATTCTACAAATTTAAAGATTTATTGACTGACACCCAAATTTTCTTTGTGGTTTGAGGTCGAATTTTGCACATAAACTTATCAACATACGGTTGGATAAGGCGCCTCTCGATGGCGTGCATGGCTAATTTTTTGCTGTTCCAGCCAGGGTAGAAGGAGTTGATAGCCGATGGCGGATACTTACCGGTTATTTTCATTAACTGTTGTTTGTTTATTTCAACTATTTCGGCTAATTGAATGTTATATTATCAAACGCCGGGAAAAGGGTTACCGCCTTCAATGTCGGCACGTTTCGAAATTCATGTTTCAAAATATTTTACATTATGAAGACCTTATCGTTAAACTTTTGGGGACAGTCCAAGTATTGGTGGATCGTCCTGTTAGTAGGGATTTTGTTGGTGCTCGGTGGCTTTGCCTACTGGTTCTGGCCCGCTGCAGGGTTTGCTGTAGCATCGCAGATTTTCGGCTGGCTGCTGGTTATGGCCGGTATCGTTCAGCTTTGTGTTTCGGCGGGTGAGAACCGCCCCCGCGGCTGGGGATGGTGGCTTGCCGGTGGTGTTATCGACCTTTTCGTAGGCTTCCTGCTCGTGAGAAGTGTGATTCTTTCTGAAATCGTATTTCCGTATTTCCTTGCCATCGTGTTCATTTTCTGGGGCATCGCATCGATTATCGCTTCGGTAAGCACGCGAGCCAACCGCTACTGGTGGCTTTATCTCATCAATGGTATTCTGCTTCTGATTATCGGTTTCTTCTTCCTTGAGGCCGGTTACGTTCAGAATATGATGATGGTAAGTTTCCTTACCGCTCTTGCATTCATCTACTGGGGCTTTACCGTTGCCATGATGAGCTACGACATGAAACCCGTAAAGTAACTCCGTTCCGCAACGAATTTCTCTTTCAATAATACATAGGAAAGGCGGTGTACCGAACCCGGTACACCGCCTTTTATGTTGGGATTTCAGAATGTTCAGGCATCCTCGGTCTGTGCGTTGAGGATTTCAAGCATCCGGATTGCTGAGACGGGGATGCGTGTGCCGGGTCCGAAAATGGCCGCTACGCCTGCGCGATAGAGGAAATCGTAGTCCTGTGCGGGAATCACACCGCCGGCTACCACGATGATGTCCTCGCGGCCGAGTTTCTTGAGCTCTTCGATTACCTGGGGCACGAGAGTCTTGTGGCCTGCGGCAAGGGAGGATACTCCGAGGATGTGAACGTCGTTTTCCACGGCCTGGCGGGCAGCTTCGGCGGGAGTCTGGAAGAGCGGTCCCATGTCGACGTCGAAACCGCAGTCGGCATAGCCGGTTGCGACAACTTTGGCGCCGCGGTCGTGACCGTCCTGACCCATTTTAGCCACCATGATACGGGGCTGGCGCCCTTCGCGCTTGGCGAATTCCTCGGTCATCTGCTGTGCGCGGATGAAGTCGGGATCATTTTTGGTTTCTGAAGAATACACTCCTGAGATTGTTCTGATTATTGCTTTGTAACGGCCGACAACCTCCTCGCAGGCGTCGGAAATTTCGCCCAGCGAAGCGCGCAGGCCTGCGGCCTTCACTGCGAGGTCGAGCAGATTACCTTTCTTGGTGCGCACGCATTCGGTGATGTCGGCCAGAGCCTTGCGTACGGCCTCTTCGTCGCGGCCTTCGCGAAGCTGCTCGAGACGCGCACACTGCTCGTTGCGCACTTCGGTATTGTCGATTTCGAGGATGTCGATGGGGTCCTCGTGGTCGAGGCGGTATTTGTTGATGCCTACGATGGTCTGACGGCCGGAGTCGATGCGGGCCTGGGTGCGTGCGGCCGCTTCCTCGATACGCAGTTTGGGCAGACCGGTCTCGATGGCCTTGGCCATTCCGCCGAGTTTCTCGATTTCCTGGATATGGGCCCACGCGCGGTGTGCGATCTCGTTGGTGAGCGATTCAACGTAGTAAGAACCGGCCCAGGGGTCGATTTCCTTGCAGACGTAAGTCTCTTCCTGGATATAAATCTGCGTGTTGCGGGCGATACGTGCCGAGAAATCGGTGGGAAGCGCGATGGCCTCGTCGAGGGCGTTGGTATGGAGGCTCTGGGTATGGCCGAGGGCGGCGCCCATGGCCTCGATGCAGGTGCGGCCAACGTTGTTGAAGGGATCTTGCTCGGTGAGCGACCATCCGGAGGTCTGCGAGTGGGTGCGAAGAGCCAGCGATTTGGGGTTCTTCGGGTTGAACTGGCTTACGATCTTGGCCCAGAGCATGCGGGCGGCGCGCATCTTGGCAATCTCCATGAAGAAGTTCATGCCGATTGCCCAGAAGAAGCTGAGGCGCGGAGCGAAGGAGTCGATATCCATACCCGCGTTGACGCCGGCACGGAGGTATTCCAGGCCGTCGGCGAGGGTATAGGCGAGCTCGATGTCGCAGGTAGCGCCGGCCTCCTGCATGTGGTAGCCGGAAATGGAGATGGAGTTGAACTTCGGCATATTCTGCGAGGTGTACTCGAATATGTCGGCGATGATACGCATCGAGAATTCAGGCGGGTAGATATAGGTGTTACGCACCATGAATTCTTTCAGGATGTCGTTCTGGATGGTACCGGCCATCTCTTCGAGTTTGGCGCCCTGCTCAAGGCCGGCGTTGATGTAGAAGGCGAGTACGGGAAGCACGGCGCCGTTCATTGTCATCGACACGGACATTTTGTTAAGGGGGATACCGTCGAAGAGCACCTTCATATCCTCTACCGAGCAGATGCTCACGCCGGCTTTACCTACATCGCCTACTACGCGCGGATGGTCGGCATCGTAGCCGCGGTGAGTAGCCAGGTCGAAGGCTACCGAGAGTCCCTTCTGGCCCGACGCGAGGTTGCGGCGGTAGAAGGCGTTGGATTCGGCGGCGGTAGAGAATCCGGCATATTGGCGGATGGTCCAGGGACGGATGGCGTACATACCGCTGTACGGGCCACGCAGGAAGGGGGGAAGGCCGGCTACGTAGTCGAGGTGTTCCATCCCTTCGAGATCGGATTTGGTATAGATGGGTTTCACTGGGATCAGCTCGGGGGTGAGCCAGTCCTCGCCGGCAGCGGCCGGAGCGGTTGCCGGAGCGCTGAATGCGTCGGCTAAAATATCGATGTTTTTAAAATCGGGTTTCATGGCTTATGTTCTGAGCTGATTATTTGAGAAGACGTGAATTGAACTGCTGGAGAGTTTCGAGCACGTTGCTGCGCACGTGGATGAAGTTCTCGATACCGAGTGCCTTGAGGTCGTCGGTGCAGGCGGGAGCGCCGGCGACCACAAATTCTGCGTTGCCGTCGAGCAGCTTGTAGGCTTCGGGGGCATAGGTGGCGTATTCGTCGTCGCTCGAGCAGAGCACTACCACGTCGGCTTTCTTCTCCAGAGCGGCGGCAATCCCCTGCTCCACGGTGTCGAAGCCGATGTTGTCGATAATCTCGTAGCCGGCGCAACCGAAGAAGTTGCTGGAGAACTGTGCGCGGGCCAGACGCATGGCCAGATTGCCGATAGTCAGCATGAATACTTTCGGACGGGTTGCGGCAGCCTCGGTGGCCAGACGCAGTGCCTCGAAGTCGCTTGCCATACGGGCTGTAGCGAGGGCCTTGGAAGCGTCGCCGCCCTTGGCACATCCGCAGGAGCCTTCCTTAGAGCATCCTTCGGTGCGCTCGATCTTCTCGGCGGCGAATTCATTGAAATTAGGATACTGGTTGGTGCCGAGAAGAATCTCCTTGCGGCGAGCCATATCCTGATGGCGCTTGGCAGATGAAGCGTTGACCGCCTGCTGCACTTCGCCGGAATTTACCCAGGCAGTGAAACCACCCTTGGCGTCGATATCGAGGAAGAGTTTCCAGGCCTCTGCGGCGATTGATACCGTGAGCGTCTCTACGTAGTAGGAGCCGCCGGCAGGGTCGACAACCTTGTCGAGATGGCTTTCCTCCTTGAGCAGGAGCTGCTGGTTACGGGCTATGCGCTCCGAGAATTCGTCGGGAGTCTTATAGGGGGTGTCGAACGGTGTCACGGTGATGGAGTCCACGCCTGCAAGAGCGGCCGACATTGCCTCCGTCTGGCTGCGGAGCAGATTTACATGGGCGTCGTAGATGGTCTGGTTGAATGTCGAAGTGAGTGCGTGAGCCATCATGCGGGCCGATTCCTTCGAACCGTCGTATTTCTCCACAATCTGAGCCCACAGCATACGGGCCGCGCGGAATTTGGCCAGCTCCATGAAGTAGTTGCTGGAGATGCCCATGTTGAACTTTATGCGGTCGGCGACTTCCGTGGCGCTTACGCCGGCATCGGTGAGGAGTGTAAGCCATTCGGCACCCCAGGCCAGGGCGAAGCCCAGTTCCTGGAAGATATACGCTCCGGAGTTGCAGAATATTACGGAGTCGACGGCAAGACAGCGGAGACCCTTTACGGGAGCGCAGATCGAGAGCATCAGTTTGGCGTCGGCAACCACCTGGTCCTTGTCGATTTCGGCACCGTGGCGGAACGCGCGCTTATAGGGATTGAAGTCTATCGAGCCGTGGAACGAGTCCTCGGCATTGTTTGCTTTCAGATAGTCGACGAGCAGGCGGGCAAGAGCCGAAGCCTTCGTGGGGCAGCAGGTGAAGTTCACCTCCACAGCCTTCAGGTCGATGCCGTTGAGCAGAGTGGCGATAGCCTCGGCCGATGGCTCCTTAACCTTGAAGCCGAGCGAGTTTACACCCTTCTGGAGCACGTCGAGAGCCGCTTTGTTGGCCTCGGCGGGGTCGGTGGCCAGGATTTCCTGACGCGTGAGCCAATTGTTGTTGTCGCGGGTGCCGCGAACGTAGGGGAATTCGCCCGGAAGCGAGTCGGTAGTTTTGAGGTCGGCGATGTCGTCGCGACGATACATCGGTTGCACATTGAAACCTTCGTTGGTGCGCCATACGAGTTTCTTCTCGAAGGGCACACCTTTCAGGTCGGCATCCACCTTGGCACGCCACGTGTCGTAGCTTACAGGCGGAAACTGCGTGAACAGTTTTTCTTTATTGTCTGCCATGTTTTAAAAGGAATATGTGTTTGGGTTTTACGTTTTTTATGGTATTGATATGTAATAATGCCGTGGGCTGCCGGAAAAAGCGGACATACGCCCTCATGCGATGGCGAATTTACGAAAAACTTGTGGAATAGCCTGCAAATCCCCTGAAAAAATAGTGCGGATTTATTCGGCTCCGGCGGTAATGGTGAAATCAACCATGTTGAAATGGATTTTGCCAAACCTCATCAGTGATTTCACGCCGAGATTGCATTCGTAGTCGGCGGCAAGTGGATTGGCGCCGGGATTGACTGTGATTTCCGGCACTGAAACGGTGCTCCCTCCCAATGTGATACTCACATCAGAGAGATTATACGCGTCGGATATATGCACTCCGCCGATACCCGCCATCCTGACGGTTTCAGGTGTTGAGTTGGCAAGAACATATTCCTTGTTTTTCTCAAAGAACTCGCCATTCAACGAACCGAAAGAGGCATCGCCGGTATCAATACAGATCCACATCGGATTGTCGTGGATGATACCCTTGGTTATCAGATTCATCTGCGGCGAGAAGTTCATGTTCGGACGCGCATCGCTTTTTTCAGGCGCGATTGCCGGAACGGTAATTTCTCTGGTCGAAAAGTCGATGGTCAGATCTTTCAGCTGAAGCATAAGCTCGTTTCCGACAACTAAGCCCAGGCAGTCCATGTATCGGTTGGCCTCCTCGTTGTCTACAGCAAAATCCACAATTACAAAAGGCACATCCGAAACCGTGATATTCCCGAGCCTGATTTCTTTTGCAATGGCATATTGTGTAGTCTGACGGCCTATGCCCATTACGTTATTGTAGGCTTCAAGAGGAATTAAATTCAACTTGCGTGCCAGAGAATCAGAAATTATGTTGACTCCTGCGCCCGTATCAAAAGCGATTTCGGCTTTAATCCCATTGACCGAGCTGTTGTCAAGCATCATAAGCACTGAGTTTTTCTCCGGGTTGCCTACGGGAGTGATGCTGAACGGAATTGCCCCTTGAATTCCGGCTATGGAGATGGAATAGGGCCTGTAGGCCGAGAGGGCTTTATATCGGTCGATATAAAGTTGCATGCCTTCTACAGCCGCAGAATCAAGATATTGCTTTGTAGCGTCAACCACGGAGGTTAAAACCGAAGCAGCCTTGCCGTTTTCCCCGACTTTGCTGTAATCCATAGAAAGCATTACCGCAGAGTTGAGGAGATTGCTCAGATCCAGGCTGGCGGAGTGGTTGTTGAGCAAATCCTCGAACGCGGGAATCGACACATCCGGCCGGTTAAGTCGGTTGCCTAAAAGCCCGCGCGAGAGAACCTCAAGAAACGGGTTGATGGAGTCTTTTGGTGCTTCGTTATAAATGGAGTCTAATGCAAACCAATCGCTCGTGTTCATCGCGTGGGCGATACGCTCGTCGGTCGATTGGGCTGTACACACCAACCCGAAGAATGTGATTGCGGCGGAGAGTAGGGTCTTTCGCATAGTTGCATGTATTTCTGGTTTCCCCAAAGTTAAACATTATTTGCGGAACTATGGCTGACAAGCCAATAAAAGACGACAAGAACTTTATGCTTTTCCTATGGTTGACAAATGCGGGTAAGTAATTTGACTTGAGGGCTACAGAAAGAAGTGGAAGCCGATGGACAGGTGGACGCCATTCCCGATGGGGTTTAGCGCTTGAGGAGAAGGATTACTTTGACGGCGAGGTCGAAGAGGATGATTTTGGCGTTGCCGTTGGCGGCGACGTCGGTGCGCGCTGAGGCGAACTGGCTCAGCAGCGACTCTACGTTGCGCTCGTTGATGTAAGGGGAGAAGCGGCTGCTGAACTGCGCCTCGGCGGCGTTGAGGTAGACGAGCTGGGGCACGCGCATGTTGTTGATGAAATTCTCGCGCATCATGCGCTCGCAGTAGGCGAGGAAGCGGATTTCGGCCTCACGGCCCAGACCTGCCACATCGACCGACCATTTGCGCAGGTCGGCCACACGGCGCTGATAGGCCGAGCGCATCAGCCGGGTGAACAGTTCGAGGAACTGCGCCGATTCGCCCGAGGCGGAAATCTGAGCCACGGCGCGGGTGATGCTCCCCTCGGCAAGGTGGGCTATGGCCAGCGAGTCGGCGGGGGCGACGTCATGATTACGCACCAGATAATCGGCCACGACATCGTCGGGAAGTCGCTTTATCTCCACGCGCTGCATGCGTGAATATACCGTAGGGAGAATTGCGCCCGGATTGTCGGAAGTAAAGATGAGCAGAGAGTCGGGGAAGGGTTCCTCAATGAGTTTCAGAAGCTTGTTGGCGCAGTCGGGCTGCATGCGTTCGGGGAGCCACTGCAGGAGAATTTTGAATCGCGTGGAATAGCTCGTGCGCGAGAATTTTCTGATTACCGCCAATCCCTCGGCGGAGTAAATCACCGGCTGCCCGTTGGGATTGTCGAGCAGCTGGAGCCAGCGCTCGAAATTCATGTATGGATTCTCCTGGAGCAGGCTGTGCCACTCTGCGATATAGTCGTCGCTTACCGTATCCGAGCCAGAGCCACCTTTCAGCACCGGGAAGGAGAAATAAGTATCGGCGTGGTTGAACGTGGCATGCTGGCGGCAGGCCGGGCAGACGCCGCACGAATCGCCCCCGCTGCGGTTCTCGCAATGGATATACTGCGCCAACGCCCTGGCCAGAGCGAACTTGCCCACTCCCTGAGGCCCTTCGAGCACGAGGGCGTGGGGTAGGCGGTTGTTGTCGACCATCGAGCGGAGGCGCTCTTTGACCGACTCATGGCCGGGTATGTCGGAGAACTTCATGGCGTGGGACGAAAGAGATTAAATAAACGGGCACGTAGCCGTCAGCTTACCCCAATCTGGAAGCAGACAGGGTCGAAATCCGGCTGGCCGATTACCGGAGACTTTTCGGAGGCGAGCTTGCGGATGAACGAGAGCGTTACCTGAATCCCTTTCCATCGGATATGGTCGTCGATTGATTCAGGCGTAGGAGGCTGGGCGAGCAGCAGCGAGCAGATGCGTTCGGCCGAGTCATATTCGCGGGTCATGAGATATGAGGCGGCCAGCAGCAGATAAGCCATCGTGGAGAGATCGAACGATTCCCCCGGAGCGAGTTTGCCCGGAGTGCAGCAGTCGGTGAACACGTCGATATAGCGCTCGAACTGCCGTGAGCGGTAGAGCGTAAGGAGGTAGAACTCCATCCCCTCGCGCAGGCCGTGACGCGCGTTGTACCATCCGAGCAACTGCGACGCGCCGAGATGATACCCGTCGGAGTCAATCTGTCCGGCCATATCGATCCACGGCCGCTCCGAGGCGCCGTTGGCCTGGTCGAACAGCAGGAAAAACCTGTCCGGATCGGCCGGGTGCAGCCGCATTACGTCCAGAAGCGTGTAGGCGTTCGCCTTGTCGGCCTTCATAAACGCTTCAAGCACTTCGAGGGCCGCCGCGTTATTTCCCTTGCGGGCATAGGCGTCGGCCAGGCCCTTTACTGCGATGGAGTTGACCGGGTTGTCGGTGAGCACGTCGCGCAAAATTGCGATTGCGCTGTCGATTGCCTTGATGTCTACGCGCTCCTCTCGGGAGTCGGGCGCAGGGATAAGGCAAATAGCTTTCATGAGCCGGGCTCGCTCCGAAAGCGGGTCGAGTGCCAGAGCGTAGTCCACGGCCGCCAGAGCTTCGTCGCGGTGTCCGAGTGCCATTTCCGATTTAGAGAGGAGCACCCAGTTGTCGGCCATGAACGGTTCGCGTGTGGTGAGGTCCTCGGCGATGTCGCGGGCGAGAGAATGAAACCGTTCGTCGGAATAGAAAGCTTCTGCAGCCTCGTAGAACAGGGCGTTGGGGTCCTCGGCCTTCTCGGCGATAATGTTGAGATTCTGGGCGAGCAGGTCGAGACGGTCGAGGTCGCGCAGCATGTCGACGATGCGGATTACTCCCTCGCAGGGGAGGGTGAAATCCGTGGAGAGAATACGCGAAAGGCCCTCCTCCGGATTGCCGTCGGGGTAAGAGTCTAGTGAGAGCCCCAGCACCTGCCAGAGCGCAGAGTCGCGACGCCCCTTGCGGAGAAACATCTGGCGGGCGGCATCCTCGTTGACGGCGGAGAGAAAGAACGCCTTCCGCTCGTCGAGGAAATCGCTGCCCGGATAAAGACGTGCGCCGGTGAGCAGCACATAGAGCTGCGTCATCTCGTCGCCCTCGTCCTGGGCGTAGTCGTATATGTCGAGGAGTTCGTCCTCGTCGTAAAACTCCGAGGCGTCGTTGGCGAGAACCCCTTTGCGAAAGCGCTCGTAGAGCTCTTTCATGTATTGTTCGTCAGATTGCTGGCCGTCGAGCATAGATGATATTAAAGGTATTCGCGGGCGCAGGGAGGGGTTTACCCCTTTGCCTGGGCCTTTTCCCAGCTGTCTTTCAAGGCGATGGTACGGTTGAAAATCAGATTGTCGGGAGTGGAATCGTAGTCAGGGGTGAAATAGCCTACGCGCTGGAACTGGAACTTGCAGCCCTTTTCGGCATTTTCGGCGATGAAAGGCTCTACCTTCACGCCTTTTACCTCGACGAGCGAACCGGGATTGAGCAGTTCGCGGAAATCCTTGTCGGTCTCGGCCGAGGGATTCTCCACGGAGAAAAGGCGGTCGTAGAGGCGCACCGTGGCGTCCTTGGCGTGAGCCGCCGATACCCAGTGGAGCGTGCCTTTCACCTTGCGCGAGGCTCCGGGCAATCCGCTGCGGGATTCGGGATCGTAGGTGCAGAGAATTTCGGTGATGTTGCCGTCGGCATCTTTCTTCACGTCCTCGCATTTGATGATATATGCACCCTTGAGGCGCACTTCCGAACCGGGAGCCAGACGGAAGAACTTTTTGGGAGGATTCTCCATGAAGTCGTCGCGCTCGATGTATATTTCGCGCGAGAAGGGCATGGAGTGCGTACCGGCCTGCGGATCCTCCGGATTATTCTCCATCTCCACGGTCTCGGTCTGACCCTCGGGATAATTGGTGATAACCACTTTGACCGGATTGATAACCGCCATGGCGCGGGTGGCGATGGCGTTGAGGTCTTCGCGCACGGCATGCTCGAGCAGCGAAACGCTGATCATGGCTTCCTCGATTTTGGTGTAGCCGATGCGGTCGATGAAATTGCGGATGGCGCGGGCCGTAAAGCCGCGGCGGCGCATACCCGAGATAGTCGGCATGCGCGGGTCGTCCCATCCGGCAACCAGGCCTTCCTTGACGAGCTGCAGAAGCTTGCGCTTGCTCATCACCGTATAGGTGAGGTTGAGGCGGTTGAACTCAATCTGGCGCGGGCAGTACGAGTCGTCGGCCAGCTCGGCTACGAAATATTCGTAAAGCGGGCGGTGGGGCACGAATTCAAGCGTGCAGATCGAGTGGGTCACACCCTCGAAATAGTCGCTCTGGCCGTGGGCGAAGTCGTACATGGGGTAGACGTTCCATTTCGTGCCGGTGCGGTGGTGGGGGTGCTTGATGATGCGGTACATTATGGGGTCGCGGAAGTGCATGTTCGACGACGCCATGTCGATTTTGGCGCGGAGCACACGCGCTCCTTCGGGGAATTCGCCGGCATTCATACGCATGAACAGGTCGAGATTTTCCTCTACCGAACGCGAGCGGTAGGGGCTCTCGGTGCCGGGCGTGGTGGGCGTACCCTTCTGGGCGGCAATTTCTTCCGAGGTCTGGTCGTCGACATAGGCCTTCCCCTCCTTGATCATCCGCACGGCAAGGTCGAAAAGCTGGGGGAAATAGTCGGAGGCGTAGTATTCGCGGTCGCCCCAGTCGAAGCCGAGCCAGTGGATATCCTCGCGGATGGCATCCACATATTCGGTATCTTCCTTAATGGGGTTGGTATCGTCGAAACGGAGATTGCAGGTGCCGCCGAACTTTTCGGCCACACCGAAATCCATGCAGATGGCCTTGGCGTGGCCGATATGGAGGTAGCCGTTGGGCTCGGGCGGGAAACGCGTGTTGAGGCGTCCGCCGTTTTTGCCGGCCTTGAGGTCGTCGGCCACAATCTGCTCTACAAAATTCAGACCGCGCGATGCGGTTTCGTTGAGTTCGTTTTCTTTCACTTCGGCCATAATGCAAAGGGAAATATGATAAGATGGATTAAATCAAAACAAATTGACGGCTGAAGCCTGGTTCGGTTACACCCGAAGCCTCCGCCCGTTGAAGATGCAAAGATAAGAAAAAATGACTGAAAACATCAAAACATTCCGGCGGAATAGCTAACTTTACACATCGAACCCGAAGTAGAAACCGTAGCCGAAACCATAACGAATGGACAGCATAAATGTTATAGAGAAATACTTTCCCGGCCTGAGCGGGAAGCAGCGCGAGCAGTTTGAGAAGCTTGGCCCGCTGTATGCCGACTGGAACAGCAAAATCAACGTGATTTCCCGCAAGGATATCGACAACCTGTATACCAACCACATACTCCATTCGCTCGCCATAGCGAAGTTCCTTCAGCCCGCTCCCGGCACTACTTTCCTCGACATGGGGACCGGCGGCGGCTTCCCGGGCATTCCGCTGGCCATTATGTACCCCGAGTGCCGGTTCCATCTCATCGACCGCATCGGCAAGAAAATCAAGGTGGCGCAGGCCATTGCCGAGGCTATCGGCCTGACCAACGTAACTTTCCAGCACGGCGACATAGGCGAGTGCCGCCAGAAGTATGATTATGTGGTGTCGCGCGCTGTGATGCGTCTCGACGAGCTGCTGCCGCTGATTAAGAAAAACGTCGGGGGCAAGCAGCGCAACGGGGTGCCCAACGGACTGATATGCCTCAAGGGCGGCGATATTTCCGACGAACTGCGCGCCGCCCGTGCCGACGAACTTGTCGACGAGTTGCGCAACTATTTCGACGAAGAATATTTCGCGACGAAAAAACTTGTCTACGTGGCAATGTGTTGATAAGAGAAGAACAAACAGCAAAACACACACCTGTTTATGGAACTACAGCGATTTGAATTCAACCTCTTCGGCGAGAACACATATATATTATGGAACGCCAGCGCCGAGGCTGCCATCGTCGACCCGGGTATGGCCGATGCCGAGGAAACCTCCCTGATTGAGGCCTTCATCTCCGGCCACGCCCTGACGCTGAAATACATATTGCTGACCCATGCCCACCTCGACCACACTTTCGGCATCGACCATCTGCGTGAGCGCTATGGGACGCCTGTACTCGGCCATAAGGACGACGCGCCGTTGGCACAGATGCGCGACGACCAGGCGCGAAGGTTCCACCTCCCGGTCAAACCCGGTCCGATGGAAATCGACCGGTTCGTTGACCGCCGCAGTTCGCTTAACCTCGGCCACGAGCGTATTGAGGTAATCGAGACGCCCGGACACTCTCCCGGGGGCGTCTGCTACTACATTCCCGAAAGCCGCATGGTGCTCACCGGCGACACCCTGTTTCGCGGAAGCATCGGGCGTACCGACCTTCCCGGCGGGAGTATGTATCAGCTTGTGAGGAGTATACGCGAGCGGCTTTTCCTGCTTCCCGACGATACGAGGGTATATCCCGGCCACGGGCCGGCCACAACAATAGGTGAGGAAAAGCTGCACAATCCCTACGTAGGGTAAGCATCTTTTTTAGAAAAACACATGATAAGTAACTGGTCGATATTATTTTAATATTTCCGGGAGGAAAATTTTCAGGAGATTTTTCTCGATGAAGAAGGAGTGTAGATGTCTACACGACTGATGAAGAGAGGAAAAGATGCGGAAATTTTACCGCGGAAATGTTGAAATAATCAGATCAGGAAAGTATAAAATAATTTTGAACAGTTACTTATGACAGAAATCAGAATCAAGAGGGCATACGCTCCGGCGGATGCCTCCGACGGCTACCGGGTATATATCGACCGTCTGTGGCCGCGCGGGCTCTCCCACGAAACTTTCCATTACGACTGGTGGGACAAGGATATCGCGCCTTCTACCGAACTGCGCGAGTGGTTTCACGCCGACAGCGCCGACCGTTGGGATGAATTCAAAGCCCGCTACGCGGCAGAGCTGAAATCCGGCTCAGCATTCGGCGAGCTTCTGAAGGCCGTAGCAGGGAAACCGACTGTAACGTTGCTGTATTCCTCCCACGACGAGCTGCACAACAACGCCGTGGTTGTGGCAGACCTGCTCCGCAAAAATCTTGCGAAGCAGGCCTGAAATAATTTTTAGAAGGACGTTTCCTGATATCGTTGGTGGTTAATACCACCGGTCGCTGGAAATTATTTCTCGCGGGCAAGGATGAGTGCCGACCGGTGAGGAACGGTGAGTTTGCCGCCCTTCGAGCGCATGGCGTTGCCGTCGGCATCGCGGAGCCCTTCGTGGGCGATTTCGCCGTCGCGGGCCACGACAAGCCAGTCGGATCCGGGCACCTTGACTTCCATATCGTTGTCGGAGCCATTGAAAATCAGCTTGATTTCCTTCCACGAGTCGCCGTTGGCGTTATTAAGAATCGAGTAGGAGATGAGTCCGGGTGCGGTCGTCTTGTCGAAGCGGATGTTGCGGGCTACGTCGGCCGCCGAAGTCATGCGGAACGCCGGATGGGCCTTGCGCAGGGCGATCAGTTCCTTGTAGTAGTTGAACTGGTCGGCGTTGGCATGCTTGAGTGTCCAGTCGATGGCGTTGATGGAGTCGGGCGACTTGTAGGAGTTGTGCACTCCTTTTTTGTCGCGGAACACCTCTTCGCCGGCAAACATGAAGGGAGTGCCCTGCGAGGTGAACACTATGGTCTGGGCGAGGCGCGCGGCGCGCATGCGCTCGGCCGCGGAGGCGTCGGGCATTGATTTGGAGAGTTTGTCGGTGAGCGTGAGGTCGTCGTGGCACGATACGTAGTTCACAATCTGAGTGGGGGAGGAGGCATAGGCGAACTTTGAGTTGTTGCCTTTCGAGTAGTCGACCTGAGGATGGGGCGTAGCGGCCACAATACCGATTTTCACCGTCTCTTCAAGACCCGGTTTGCCGGTGGCGAAACCGCGGTCGGCCGCATCGGAGTAATGACCCTTGATAGCGTCGCGGATATCGTCGGAGAATACGGCCACACCGTTCATTTTGGCTACGTTTTCCTTGAGGGCACGTCGCTCGGCGGGGAGGGGAGAGCCGCCGGCCGTCCAACCTTCGCCGTAGACGAAGATGTCGGGATTGATTTCCTTGAGTTCGGCAGCCACGCGGTTCATCGTCTCTATGTCGTGGATTGCCATGAGGTCGAAGCGGAAGCCGTCGATATGGAATTCACGCGCCCAGTATTTCACGGAGTTGACGATGAAATCCTGCATCATCCGGCGGTCGGAGGCTGTCTCGTTGCCGCAGCCGGAGGCGTCGCTGTAAGTGCCGTCGGGGTTGTGGCGGTAGAAATATCCGGGAGAGGTGAGCGAGAAATTCGAGTCGTTGTTCTGCGCGGTGTGGTTGTATACCACATCCATCACCACGCCGATACCGGCGTCGTGGAGCGCTTTCACCATCTGCTTCATCTCGGCGATGCGGGCCGACGGGTCGGCCGGCCGCGAGGAGTAGGAGCCCTCGGGAGCATTGTAGTTCTGCGGGTCGTAGCCCCAGTTGTACTGGTTGAGCGGCGCCTGGGTTTCGTCTACACTGTTGTAGTCGTAGGAGGGGAGGATGTGTACGTGGGTCACCCCGAGTTCCTTCAGGTGGTCGATGCCGGTCTTGTCGCCGAGAATCGAGCGAGTTGCCTGCTCGGTGAGGGCGAGGAATTTACCTTTGTTGGTGATTCCGGATGAGGGGTGAACGGAGAAGTCGCGGTGATGCATCTCGTAGAGCACGGCGTCGGTGATGGCCTTCGTGGCCGGCCCTTTGTCAGCCTTCCACCCCTCGGGGTCGGTGGCGGCAAAATCGATGATGGCCGCGCGGTGGCCGTTCACGCCTACGGCCTTGGCCCAGATGCCGGGGGTCTCGGCGAGCCATTTGCCGTCCTGCTGAATGCTGAAGGTGTAGAACTTGCCGTAGGGCACCGGCGAGAGCGATGCAGTCCATGTGCCGCCGTCGGCCGGCTGCATTTCTATGGTCTCCGACGGGGTGGACGTGTTGGCGTTGTCGTAGATATATAGGCGTACGGCTGAGGCCTTGGGCGACCATAGCCGGAAACGTGCGTGGCCGTCGGCAACTGTCAGACCGAGGTCGGTGCCGCTGTAAGTGGGAAACGAGTCGTAGACAGCGCCGGGCGATAGGGCTGCCGATGCATCTTCGGCTACCGCATGGTTGGATGCAAATAGGGAGCAGGCGAGGATTGCCATGGAAAAATGTTTCATCAGGGTTAGATTATAAGTTGACAATGTAAGTAAGAAAATTGCCTGTGGCGCAATTTGCCACAATTAAGCTATTTTAATTAATCGCATTGGCAAATATAGCCAAAAAACTTGCAATGCCCAAAACATGGAATCAAACGTAAGGTTAAAAGATAAAAATTATAAGTCGGACGACCTGCATGTGCAACTAAAGATTAGCGCCAAAAACGAAAATAGTTGAATTTTTTTATGCCTAAAAGTAAAATTATCGCTATCTTTGCACCCTAAAACGGAAAAGAATTGAAGATTCGTTACTTACCGCTGTGGCGGCGACGGCATCTGTGATTCTCCTGCAAGCCGATGGCGCTGACCGGCGTCGGAAGCCGTAGCAGCCAAGCGCTTGATTTGTGACTGAACAGTAACCGACAGTTTAACCCGAAATTCGGAAGTCCTCCGGGGCTCCGCATATCGAATTGCAGTTATGAAACTGGAACCTGTGAATCTCGATCTGGTATTTGAAACCAGCTGGGAAGTGTGCAACAAAGTCGGAGGCATCTATACGGTGCTCTCGACCAAGGCCCTTACCCTTCAGAACCTCTACAAGGACAAGACAATCTTTATCGGCCCCGATGTATGGACCGACGACAATCCATCGCCTTATTTTACTGAAGTCCCCTCGCTGCTGCGTCCGTGGAAGGACAAGGCAGTGCTTCCTCATGGAATAAGCGTGCGTGTGGGCCGTTGGAACATCCCCGGCAAGCCTATTGTGATTCTTGTGAAATTCGACGGTATGTATGCCGACAAGGATTACTACTATGGCGAGATGTGGGAGCGTTTCGGTGTTGACTCGCTCCACGGCTACGGCGACTACGACGAAGCCTGCTGCTTCGCCCTTGCCGCCGGAATGGTGATAGAGAGCATATGCAACCATAAGCGCCTGCGCCATAAGAACGTGCTCGCGCATTTCGACGAATGGACCACGGGAATGGGTCTTCTCTATACCCGCTGGAAAGTGCCTTATGTCGGAACAATCTTTACCACCCACGCTACTTCGATAGGGCGTAGCATCTGCGGCAACGGCAAACCGCTTTACGACTATCTGCCCGCCTACAACGGCGACCAGATGGCGCGTGAACTGAATATGGAGTCGAAACACTCTCTCGAAAAGGCCGCCGCCCATACGGCCGACTGCTTCACGACCGTGAGCGACATCACCGCCGCCGAATGCGAGCAACTGCTCGACCGACGTCCCGACATCGTGACGCCCAACGGTTTTCAGGGCGATTTGGCTCCCGTTAGGGTAAAGGCCCGCCGCGCACGCATCACGGCCCGCGAGGCTCTTCTCAATGTAGCGAAGGCTTTGACCGGCCATACTCCCGCCGACGATACTTTCATCGTGGCCACTTCCGGCCGATGCGAATACCGCAACAAGGGAATCGACGTTTTCCTCGATTCCATAAAGACGCTGGAGAGCGTTCCGGCTTCCAGGCCGGTTCTCGCCTTTGTGCTTGTGCCCGCATGGATGAAAGCTCCGCGTGCCGACCTTCAGGCGCGCCTTGCCGCAGGCACCGCCGAGTCTTCGGCGCTCGGCGAACCCACCGTTACCCACGAACTGCACAACACCGACTCCGACGCCATTCTCGGTCGTATCCGTCAGCTCGGATTCGCTTCGGCCGACCCCGCCAAGGTGCAGGTGGTCTACGTGCCGAGCTACCTCAACGGCGACGACGGTATATTCAATATGGACTACTACGAAATACTCTGCGGACTCGACGCCACGGCCTTCCCGTCGTACTACGAGCCGTGGGGCTATACTCCTCTCGAAAGCGTCGCTTTCGGAATCCCCACCATCACCACGTCGCTTTCCGGCTTCGGCCAGTGGATTCTTTCCTCCTCGAAGAGCGATTTCGCAGTAAGCGGAGTGGAAGTGGTTCAGCGCAATGATTCCAACTACGGTGAGGTCGTAGCAAATATAGCGGCCGACCTCCGCCGTCTGGCCGACGCTCCCGACGACTACCGCGAGAAGGCCTCGAAGGCCGCCCGCGATACCGCCGAGCGTGCCGAGTGGAATTATTTCATAACCTATTACATCGACGCATTCCGCCGGGCTCTCGGCGCGGCCGACAAGCGCCGCAACTGAGGCCGTTTCCCACGGCTTAATCATTCCGAAATAGTAAAAACGTATCATATAAGCTAAAAAATGAAACTTCAAGTCAGCAACACCAATGCTCCCGCATGGCGTGATCTTACAATCAAATCCGACCTTCCCTCGAAGCTGAAACACCTCGAGACTCTGGCTAAAAACCTCTGGTGGGTATGGAACAGCGACGCCAAGTCGCTCTTCCGCGACCTGAATCCCGACCTGTGGCGCTCCACAGGCGAAAATCCTGTGATGCTGCTCCAGCAACTCTCGTCGGAGCGTCTCGACGAGATTCTCGCCGACGCCGACCTTATGGCCCGCATCGAGCAGGTGTATGGCAAATTCAAGGAATACATGGCCAAGCCCATGCGCAAGGATATCCCCTCAGTTTCGTATTTCTCGATGGAATACGGCCTCTGCAACGCCCTTAAAATATATTCCGGCGGTCTGGGCGTCCTTGCAGGCGACTACATCAAGGAGGCTTCCGACAGCTGTGTGCCCATGACCGCCGTCGGTTTCCTCTACCGCTTCGGATATTTTACCCAGAGCCTGAGTGTCGACGGTCAGCAGATCGCCAACTACGAGCCCCAGAACTTCAACCAGCTCCCCATCGAGCAGGTGATGGAAGAGAACGGCCGCCCCATGATTCTTGAGGTGCCTTATCCCGGCCGTACAATCTACAGCCACGTATGGCGCGTGAACGTAGGCCGCATGAAACTCTACCTGATGGATACCGACTTCGACATGAACTCGGAGTTCGACCGCGTAATCACCCATCAGCTTTATGGCGGCGACTGGGAAAACCGCATCAAGCAGGAATATCTGCTCGGCATCGGCGGCGTGCTGATGCTTAAGAAACTTGGCATCAACAGCCAGCTTTACCACTGCAACGAAGGGCATGCCGCACTTCTCAACCTGCAGCGCCTCGTCGACTACGTTCAGGAGAAGCATCTCGACTTCAATGTGGCTCTCGAACTGGTGCGTGCATCAAGCCTCTATACCGTTCATACCCCCGTGCCTGCCGGCCACGACTATTTCGACGAAGGTCTCTTCGGCAAATATATGGGCGAATACCCCCAGAAACTCGGCATCTCCTGGAACGACCTGATGAACATGGGCCGCGAGAACCCCAATACTAACGAGCGCTTCTCGATGAGCGTGTTCGCTCTCAACACCTGCCAGGAAGCCAACGGCGTAAGCTGGCTCCACGGCGAGGTGTCGAAAAAGATGTTCGCCGGTATCTGGAAGGGCTACAACTGGCAGGAAAGCCACGTGGGCTATGTTACCAACGGCGTTCACATGCCCACCTGGGCCGCCTCGGAGTGGAAGGAATTCTATTGGCAGAAACTCGGTCCGGCCGTGTTCGAGCACGCCGATGACCCCGAGAACTGGAAAGGTATCTTCAAGGTGAAGGACGAGGAGATCTGGAACATGCGCTGCACGATGAAGAACAAGTTCATCAACTTCGTGAAGCGCGACTTCAAGCAGAAATGGCTCGCCAACCAGGGTGATCCCTCTGCCGTAATGAAGATTGTCGACAAAATCAATCCCAACGCCCTCATCATCGGCTTCGCCCGTCGCTTCGCCACCTACAAACGTGCACACCTGCTTTTCACCGACCTTGAGCGCCTCTCGAAGATTGTCAACAACGAGAATTTCCCCGTTCAGTTCGTATTCTCCGGCAAGGCTCACCCCGCCGACGGCGCAGGTCAGGGTCTGATCAAGCGCATCATGGAGATTTCGCGCATGCCCGAGTTCCTCGGTAAGATTATCTTCCTGGAGGACTACAACATGATTGTAGCCAAGCGCCTCGTTACCGGCGTCGACATCTGGCTCAATACCCCGACGCGTCCTCTCGAGGCCTCCGGTACATCGGGCGAGAAGGCCGAGATGAACGGTGTGCTCAACTTCTCCGTGCTCGACGGCTGGTGGTACGAAGGCTACCGCTTCAACGAGAAGGCCGGATGGGCCCTCACCGACAAGCGCACCTACACCGACCAGGCTCAGCAGGATAAACTCGATGCCGCCACCATCTACTCGATGCTTGAGAACGAGATTATTCCGCTCTACTTCGCCAAGAACTCGAAGGGCTACTCGCCCGAGTGGGTGCAGTATATCAAGCGCTCCATCGGCGACATCGCACCACACTTCACCATGAAGCGCATGATCGAGGACTACATCCACCGTTTCTACGACAAGGAAGCAGCTCGCTCGAAGAAACTTCAGGCCAACGACTGTGCTCTTGCCAAGGAAATCGTGGCATGGAAGGAAAAGGTGGCCGCCGCATGGGATGGCATCAAGGTGTTCGACATCCAGGCTTCCGACATCACCAACTCCACAACCGGCAACGACTTCGCAACCCGCGCCATCATCGACACCAACGGCTTGGGCAAGGATCTCGGCCTTGAGATGGTAGTCTACAAGAAGGAAGACGGCGAGGAGAAATTCTGGTACACCAAACCCTTCGACGTAGTCAAGGAGGAAGGCAACGTGCTCACCTACCAGCTCAACATGAAGCTCAAGGATGCAGGCGTGTTCCGCTACGGCTACCGTCTCTATCCGAAGAACCCCAACTTGCCTCACCGCATGGACTTCGCCTACACCCGCTGGATCTGATCAATCCGCACGTAAAGGCGCCCCCACGTAGATACCGTAAAATATACGTCTCGACGTTGTATTCTACATAATCAAATTCTGAAAAAGCAGATGCGGCCCCCTCAATGGTCTCCCGCATCTGCTTTTTCATTTTTATTCAGTATCTTTGTGGGGCAATTCATCATGCTGATAAATGACTGAAAAAAAATATCCTGTACGTCGGGCCTTAATTCCGGCAGTGGTTCTGCTTATGGTTGTGGTCGGACTGTATCTCATGACGTTTTTCACCATCCCATATCAGGAAGATAACGAGTATGGCGTCACGGGTTTTCTGCGCCGTCAGGGTCTGAGTTCCGACCTGAATCTTCCGGGAATATGGAATCAGATGGTACATCTGTGGAATTACTGTAACGGCAGGGTGATTGACAAACTCCCGGTTCCGGTGCTCGCCCTGATGCCACGCTGGCTGTTTTCGCTGGTCAACGCCGGAGTTTTTGTGCTTCTATATGGTGGCGCTTGCAAAATTATGGCTCTGGCTGTTGGCGGCCAGTGGCGTGGAAAGCCTCTGAATACGAGCTTCGTGGAATTTATGGCCACGCGCCCCTGGCTCGCTTCGGCGTTCGCGCTGCTGATGTCGCTGTTCTTCCCCTGGGATTCCACTATGATGTTGGTGTCGTATCAGCTCGGATATGTGTGGACTTCGTGTGCGGTGATCTGGCTGGTCTATTATTTCTGTAACCGCAATCTTATTGTCGACGGTCCGGCGTGGGCTTTTGTCCTTGTGATGTTTCTTACGGTACTTGCCGCCACTCTGCATGAGTTGATTGCATGCGTGCTATGCTGTGCATTTGTCGTGCCGGCTTTGCTGTCGGAATCGCGAAAGGCGGTTGTAAGGCGTCTGCTTATGGTTGTGGCGCTTTTCATAGGATTCGAGCTTCTCACTCATATGCCCGGACATATGTATCGTGTGGGGTATACGGTGATTGAATTCGACTGGCGCAATGTATTTCCTACATGTAAGGGGCTTATGCCCGGCCCATCGGTAATGCCCGGCGTTGTCTATTTGCTCGCATTGGCTGTATTCGCTTTATGGAAGCTCCCGGCTGTGTCGTTCCGCACTGTATGGAGCAGAGTAATCGATTGGCTCAGACCTCAACGTGAGCGCAGCGGCCTTTGGATGGTGTCGGCTGTGGTTGCCGGTAGCGTCGTCGCTTCGGTCGGCGTAATGAGCGTGTTTGGCGTGACACGCATAATGAGCTACGGCGTTATACTCGCGTTTATCGGCGGTCTGGCTCTGCTCGGATGCTGGCCCGGAGGGCTGCCCCGGTGGTTTGGCATCCTTCTCAAGGTTGTGCTGGTGCTTGTCGGCTTGTCGGCCGCCGCTGTCTGGAGTATCTCCATAGTGCTTGAACGCGAAATCGGCCGTAAGTTCCTTCTGGTTGAGTCATATGCGATTAAAGCCGGAAAAAGTGCTACAATCTATTGCGATATTCCGCGGGTCTGGTATGGTGAGTACAGAAACGTTAATCCTTATCCCTGGATGATGATTATTCCGGTGGACCATCATATGAATACCACCTATTTCAATCCGGTCAAGGATCCCTATGAGGTTAATATTGTGCCTTACGAGCTGTATGGCATGGAGCGCAATGCTGATTATGAGGCTATTATAGCTTCTGATAGTCTGCCAGACGGATACGAATGGATTAACCGTGAGCTTGGAATACTTCGTTATCGCAGCAATTATCTCTTTACCAATCCGGAAGGGATGGATTTGCGTGTGCGGGTTGTCGACGGAAAGCGGTATGCGTGTGTCAATGGCGCATTGAATTTCGACGCGACGTTTGCCGACGGCGGCTCCCAGCGCGCATATTTCGGGATTCGTGAAATCTCGACACCTCGTACTCATAGCCGAGCCTACTGGCTTGAGCCTGCTATCGATTCCGAAAGCATGGCAAAATCAACTATCCTTACGGCCGAAAATCTTGTGGTGAGAGGCCCGTTCTGTTTTGTAATCGATTCCGGTTCCTACGGTTATTTCGATTTCTTCCCCAACGAACCGCTATACCACACGAAGATCCTTCCTTGACAACTATCTTGCGATTTATATTTCAAAACTATATTCCAAATGCTTGTGAATATCTGACTGTCCCATGGGGTAATTTGCGTTTAAACGGAAAGACCATATAAAACTGTGTCGGTACCTCAAACGGTGCTTCAATCCCAAATGGTAATGCTGAAAGATAACCACTCTTGGAATAGTACTCAGGAGACCCGAGTACGACCGAGCAATAATAGTCGCCCTCTTTCGCTTTTAGATGTCCGGCCTCTATCAGTGCCCGACCAATTCCTTGGTTCTGAAAACCGGGAAGCACGGCTAATGGAGCCAGTGCAATAGCTTTGCTAATCCCGATATTTATTTGTGAGAACATTGCATATCCTACAATTTTACCTTTGATTTCGGCTACAAAAGAAAGCTCGGGGATATATTCTTCCGTACAACGCAATCTATCAACCAGATTATGCTCATCCCCATCTGTATGTTCCGCCGCGGCAAACGCTGTCTTCACAATTGTTCGGATTTCATCAAAATCACATAGTTGCTCCGCTCTGATTACCACTGTTTCAATCATAGTTGATGCGTTCTATCTTGAAGATAACCGGGCGAGTGCCATCATTACAACACGTTATCATGGTGTTATCGTCGCGCATCCAGCCCTTCATTATCGAACCACCTTGCAGACCTGTGTAGATATAACGGGATATGGCATCCCAAGCCTCTGAGCAAAATGGTTTTTTCGGCCCTCCGGCTATATCATCAGGGTTGCCGTCTGTCTTGACAAGTGTGTTCAGACCACAATGCCAGTAGTCGTCACGCTCATCGTCGCGGTAGAAAACAAACTCGTCTCCCTTGTTATATACAGGGCATTTGCCGGAACAGGGATTGGCGCAATACTGCTGCTGATATTCCGAATATAGCTTGGTGTCAAGCACCGTTACTTTCACTTTATATTTCATAATGCTCCCATTATTTCTAATCTTGACTGTAAAGGTAATAATAATCTCCGCTTATCAGCCTACTAACGCTAAAATATCCAACCGCGCGTATGGTTATAATGGTGTCGTTATCGTTTAGACCTATTGTTATCATAAAAGATGAAAATGCTTAAGCAACTGGTCGAAATTATTTTAATATTTCCGGGAGGAAAATTTTCAGGAGATTTTTCTCGATGAAGAAGGAGTGTAGATGTCTACACGACTGATGAAGAGAGGAAAAGATTCGAAAATTTTACCGCGGGAATGTTGAAATAATTAGATCCGGAAAGTATAAAATAATTATGAACAGTTACTTAACTATTGATATTCGGTTGAATCTTTCGATTAGAACATACGCTTTTTCTACTCCTCTTACTCCCTGAAAGCAACTTCCCAAATTCCTCTTCTTCCTCATGGATGGGTGTGTTGTCATTTTATTATGCAGTTGATTTTCAGTGATAAATACCCTTGAAAATCAATTCTACATGAAGTGGCAGATAGAGGTTTACAAATAAACGAAGCGGCGCCGTCGGGCGCCGCTTCGTTTATTTGAATCTGATGCAGGTTCAGGGCTTCACGAGGTTGTGGCCGGTCATTTCGGCGGGTTGGGGCATCCCAAGGATATGGAGGATGGTGGGAGCCACGTCGGCCAGACGGCCGTTCTCAACGGTGGCGTTGGCGTTGTCGGAAACGTATACGCAGGGCACCGGGTTGAGCGAGTGGGCCGTGTTGGGCGTGCCGTCGGGATTTACGGCGTTGTCCGCATTGCCGTGGTCGGCGATGATGATGGTTTCGTAGCCGGTGGCTTTGGCGGCTTCAACTACGGTCTTCACGCAGTTGTTGACTGCTGCTACGGCTTTCTCGATGGCGTCGTATACGCCGGTATGGCCTACCATGTCGCCGTTGGCGAAGTTTACGACCACGAAGTCGTATTTGTCTTCGCGGATGGCGGAGGCCAGTTTGTCGGCAACCTCATAGGCGCTCATTTCGGGCTTGAGGTCGTAGGTGGCAACCTTGGGCGACGGAACCAGGATACGCTCCTCGCCTTCGTAGGGGGCTTCGCGGCCGCCGTTGAAGAAGAAGGTCACGTGGGCGTATTTCTCGGTTTCGGCTATGTGGAGCTGCTTTTTGCCGTTGTTGGCAAGGTATTCGCCGAGGGTGTTCTCCACATTCTCCTTGGGGAAGAGGATGTGCACGCCGGTAAACGAAGCGTCGTAGGGGGTCATGCAGTAGTACTGCAGTCCGGGCAGCGTGTGCATCCCCTCTTCGGGCATGTCGTGCTGGGTGAGCACTATGGTGAGTTCCTTGGCGCGGTCGTTGCGGTAGTTGAAGAAGATTACCACGTCGCCGGGCTTGATGGTGCCGTCGACGGTCGAGTTGTTGATGGGGAGCACGAATTCGTCGGTCACGTCGGCGTCGTAGCTCTCCTGCATGGCCTCAACCATGTCAGTGGCCTGCTTGCCTTTGCCCTCCACGAGGAGATCGTAGGCCACTTTCACGCGGTCCCAGCGTTTGTCGCGGTCCATGGCGTAGTAGCGGCCGATAATCGAGGCTATGGTGCCGGCGCTATGCTTGCAGTGCTCCGTCAGTTGCTCGATGAAGCCTTTGCCGGAGCGCGGGTCGGTGTCGCGGCCGTCCATGAAGCAGTGCAGGAACACTTTCTCAAGACCGTACTCCTTGGCGATATCGCAGAGGGCGAAAATATGGTCGAACGAGGAGTGCACGCCGCCGGTCGAGGTCAGACCCATGAAGTGGATGCCAACGCCGTGCTCTTTGGCGTACCCGAAAGCGTTTTTGATTTCGGGGTTGTTGAGAATCGAGCCGTCGGCAATGGCTTTGTTGATTTTCACGAGGTCCTGATATACCACGCGCCCTGCGCCGATGTTGAGGTGGCCTACCTCCGAGTTACCCATCTGGCCGTCGGGGAGGCCGACGTTTTCGCCGGAGGTCTGAAGTTCGGAGTGGGGATATTTTTTGAGAAGCTGATTCCAGTAGGCGGGATGGGCGGTGTAGATGGCGTCGCTCTTCGAGCGGTCGCCGATTCCCCATCCGTCGAGAATCATAAGTAATGCTTTATGTGCCATTTATGTGTGGATGGATATTATTGTGTTGTTACTTGTTGAGCGGGCAGGAGCCGCACTGCTGCGGAAGCTGCTTGAAGAAGTCGTTGCCTTTGTTGTCCACGAGAATGAAGGCGGGGAAGTTCTCCACCTCGATTTTCCAGATGGCTTCCATGCCGAGTTCGGGGTATTCGAGGAGCTCGACTTTCTTGATGGAGTTCTGGGCGAGGATGGCGGCGGGGCCGCCGATTGAGCCGAGATAGAAGCCGCCGTTGGCCTTGCAGGCGTCGGTCACTTGCTGGCTGCGGTTACCCTTGGCGATCATGATCATCGAGCCTCCGGCTTTCTGGAACTGGTCGACGTACGGGTCCATGCGGCCGGCGGTTGTCGGACCGAACGAGCCGGATGCCATCCCCTTCGGGGTCTTGGCCGGACCGGCATAGTAAATCGGGTGGTTTTTGAGATATTCAGGCATAGGCTCGCCGGCGTCGAGGCGCTCCTTGATTTTGGCGTGGGCGATGTCGCGGCCTACGATGATGGTGCCGTTGAGACTCAGACGGGTGGCAACGGGGAATTTGTCGAGTTCGGCGAGCACTTCTGGCATCGGGCGGTTGAGGTCGATTTTCACTACGTCGCCTTCCCCTGCGTTGCGGAGCTCTTCGGGGATGAGTTCGCCTGGATTGGCGTCGAGGCGTTCGATCCAGAGACCATCCTTGTTGATTTTTGCTTTTACGTTGCGGTCGGCCGAGCAGCTTACGCCCATGCCGATGGGGCAGGAGGCGCCGTGGCGCGGCAGACGGATCACGCGGATGTCGTGGGCGAAATATTTTCCGCCGAACTGTGCGCCGAGGCCGATCTGTTCGGAGGCCTTCTTGAGTTCGTTCTCCAGTTCGATGTCGCGGAACGCGTGGCCGTATTCGTTGCCCTTGGTGGGGAGGTTGTCGTAGTATTTGATCGAGGCTTTTTTCACGGTCTCGAGGTTCTTCTCGGCCGAGGTGCCTCCGATTACGAAAGCGATGTGGTAGGGTGGGCAGGCGGCTGTGCCGAGGGTTTTCATCTTCTCTACAAGGAAGGGAACGAGGGTCTTGGGGTTGATGATGGCCTTCGTTTCCTGATAGAGGTAAGTCTTGTTGGCCGAACCTCCGCCCTTGGCCACGAATACGAAATGGTATTCATTGCCTTCGGTGGCATGGATATCAATCTGAGCGGGAAGGTTGCATCCGGTGTTCACCTCGTCGTACATGGTGAGCGGTGCGTTCTGCGAGTAGCGCAGATTGTCGGTGGTATAGGTGTCGTAGACGCCCTTGGAGATGCGTTCCTCGTCATTGCAGCCGGTGAATACGTTCTGGCCCTTCTCTGCGTGAACGATGGCTGTACCGGTATCCTGGCAGAAGGGGAGCTGCCCTTTAGCGGCTACTTCGGCGTTGCGGAGCATGGTGAGGGCCACGAATTTGTCGTTGGAGGATGCCTCGGGATCGGCAAGAATCTTGGCGAGCATTTTGTTGTGTTCGCGGCGCAGCATGAATGCGTTGTCGTGGGTGGCCTGACGAGTGAGTACGGTCAGAGCTTCCGGGTCTACGACAAGGAATTCATGGCCGCCCCAGTTTTCGGTATGGACGTATTCGGAGGTCAGATGATAGTATTCCGTGGTGTCCGGACCGAGCGGAAACATTTCCTGGTAGTGAAACGGTTTTGTTGCCATATTTTTGAGTATCAGTTGTTTTTATCAGATGTGCAAATTTACGCAAAATTTCGCGAAAAGCCCTATCTCCCGCGGGCAAATAATTGCACACACGGTGTGGATGTTATACGAGCTGCCGGGGCTTGGTCGCCTGGAATTCTTTCAGGTAGGCCGGCACGCTGTAGGCCAGATCGAGGAAGTCGCCGCGCAGATAGGCCTGCGTGGCCAGCGGCATCATGTCGACCGCCAGGGGAGAGACGTCGGCTATGAATGTGGCGTTGGGGTTGGATTCGAAAAGCGGGCGCGCTTTGTCGCTTCCGTTGCCGAAGAAGAGCACTTTCCGTTCGGCGAGCCATTTTGAATATGAATCGGGTTGGAGGATGAGCGGGGTGGGGGCGGCGAGAGTATTCAGCGCAAGGTCGTAGACGGCGGTGTAGACCTCCATGCGGCGGGCATCGATCATCGGGGCGAAAAGCGTGTCGGGCTCCACGTCGTGGGCGAACATCACGTTGACGGCCATGATTTTCAGAGTGTCGACGCCTATCAGCGGCACGTCGAGAGCATACGCAAGTCCTTTGGCCTCGCTCAGGCCGATGCGCAGGCCGGTGTAGCTGCCGGGGCCGATGGATACGGCTATGGCGTCGAGTTTCATTTCGTGGCGCCGCAGATGGTCGAGGCACCCTTTTATGAATCCGCTGAGCACTGTGGCGTGGTTGCGCCCCTGAAATTCCTCGAAGTGCTCGAGCACGGCGCCTTCGGTCGTCAGTGCTACCGAGCATACCTCGGTCGATGTCTCTATATTCAATATTGTTGGCATGTCGGGAAATTTTTTCTATGCAAAGTTAGCGTGTTTCGGCTGATTTTCGTTAATTTTGCGATAAAGAAAAAGGCAAATTCAGCTCCGGCGCCGTCTCGCCGGGGTTCGCCGCGAGAAAACCAATCAAAACGAAGGATATTCAGCACTATGCTATTATCGATGACCGGATTCGGTAGTGCCGTGGGTACTTACGGGTCCAAAAAGTTTACTTTTGAAATAAAATCGCTCAACAGCAAGCAGATGGATCTTACCGTCCGCATCCCCTCGGGCTATCGTCAGCTTGAGGCCGACGTGCGCAACGTCGCCGCCAGGCGTCTGGAGCGTGGCAAGGTCGAACTGACGATGCATGTGGAGACCACCGACGAATCGGGAGCCGTGCAGCTCAATCTGCCGGCCCTGCGCGGGTATAAGAAGCAGATCGAGGCCATGGCGGCCGAACTCGGGCTTCCGCAGCCCGACGACTGGTATGCCACGCTGCTGCGTTTCCCCGATGCCGTGAAGAGCGATACCGTGGAGGAAATCAGCGGCGAGGAGCGCGATGCCGTGATGCAGGCGCTTGATGCGGCGCTCGACTCTATCTGCGCCTATCGCGCTGTGGAAGGGAAAAAGCTGGAGGAGTTCTTCGGCGTGCGCATCGCCCGTATCGCCGACTTGCTCGCCGAGGTGCCGCGCTACGAGACGGAGCGTCTTGTAAAGATCCGTACGCGCATCACCGATGGCCTCGCTTCCATTCCCAAAGTAGACTACGACAAGGGGCGCCTCGAGCAGGAAATGATTTTCTACATCGAGAAACTCGACATCAACGAGGAGAAACAGCGGCTGCGGCAGCACCTCGACTACTTCCTCGAAACGCTCGCCGGACCGCAGGGCCAGGGCAAGAAACTCGGTTTCATCGCTCAGGAGATGGGCCGTGAAATCAACACCATGGGCTCGAAGAGCAATCATGCCGAAATGCAGATTCTCGTGGTGAAGATGAAGGATGAACTCGAGCAGATCAAGGAGCAGGTGCTCAACGCCATGTAAATCTCAGCCTTTGCAGCAAACATTCCAATTAAGAGAATTTTTAGAAAGTCTCTAAGATACTTCCGACCTATGAAAAAGGGAAAGTTAATAATAATCTCCGCTCCGTCTGGGTGCGGCAAGTCGACGATTATCGGCGACATCATGGACCGCGGAGAGCTCGACCTTCAGTTTTCCGTTTCGGCCACCAACCGCCATCCGCGCGAGGGGGAGGTCGACGGCGTGAACTACCATTTCCTCACCGACCAGCAGTTCCGCGACCTTATCGCCGAGGGCGCGTTCGTGGAGTATGAGCAGGTGTATCCCGGCCGCTACTACGGCACGCTCCGCAGCGAAATCCAGAATCGGGTCGATGCCGGCCACAACGTGATTCTTGACATCGACGTTAAGGGTGGTGTGAACGTCAAGAAGCAGTTCGGCGACGATGCCATGAGCATCTTCATCGCACCCCCGAGTCTTGAGGAGCTGCGCCGCCGTCTTGAAGGCCGTGGCAGTGAGGGTCCGGCCGAAATAGCCGAGCGCGTGGGCCGCGCCGACTTTGAGATGCAGTATCGCGGCGACTACGACCATGTTGTGGTCAACGACACTCTTCCCGAGGCCATAGCCGAGGTTGAGAAACTGATGAAGGATTTCATCGAAGCCTGAACAGTTCCGTTGTCCGCAAGAATTATATACCCGCGATGGAGATAGGCATTTTCGGCGGCTCGTTCAACCCCGTTCACTGCGGCCACATCGGTCTGGCCGATGCCATGGTGAAGCGCGGACTTGTCGACGAGGTGTGGATGGTGCTTTCGCCGCAGAATCCGCTTAAGCATCTCGGCAGCGCGATGGCCTCCGACGCCGACCGCATGGCCATGCTGCGCATCGCCTGCGAGGGGAATCCCCGTCTGCACGCTTGCGATGTGGAGCTATCGATGCCGCGGCCCTCGTATACTTTCGATACGCTCCGTCTGCTCGCATCCCGCTATCCTCAGCATCGTTTCCGCCTTATTATCGGTGCCGACAATCTGGCGATTTTCGACCGCTGGCGGCAGCACGAATATATCTGGGAGCATTTCAGCCCAATCGTATATCCGCGTCCTGGCTTCCCGCGCGAGGGGTGTGTGGAGATGGAAACGTTCGATGTCTCCAGTACCGAATTGCGCCGTCTCCTGGCGGAGGGGGCTCCGGTGAACAATCTCCTCCCTCCGGGCGTAGAGAATTATATCGTGGAGCATGGCCTTTACGGCGCCAGCCCCGGAGCCTGCAAATAGAATACCAGCAAACAAAATGAATACATCTTTAAATTCCAATTCGATAGCCTTTATCGGTCTCTGCAATGAATTCTGCATTGCCGTGGAAAACGCACGCGAGAGTCAGCGCGACGAGTTTCTCGACACGATGCTCCATCTGCTTCCGCGTATATATATCGCAGCCACCGACCTCCGCACGGTTTCGCTCTCGTTCGACGATACCTACATCGGGCGTGTGCTCGAAGAGGATTATTACGAGTCGGTGCGCCGAAGCATGGAAGGCCTTTTCGGCGAATACGATGTATATCTCGAGGTTTTCGAGGAGGATATGAAGTATTCCGACACTCCCGTGGCGGCAAGCATCTCCGAGGGGCTGGCCGACATTTTCCAGGTGCTCTACGATTTCATCAATTCCATCCGCGAGGCCACCGACGAGAAGGTCAACGGCGCTCTGGCCATCATGGCCGACGATTTCCACAACTACTGGAGCGCTCCGCTCTGCAATGTGCTCCGCGCTCTCAATTATCTTAAAATGAACATGCAATGACCGCCGACCAGCAACGCATCCTGCAGCTCCGCGACGAGCTCAACCACCATAACCACGCCTACTATGTGCTCAACGCGCCGGAGATTTCCGACCGCGAGTTCGACATGCTCCTCAAGGAGCTTGAGCGCCTCGAGGCTGAGAACCCCGATATGGCCGACCCGCTGTCGCCCACTCAGCGCGTGGGCAGCGACCTCTCGGGGGCGTTCGAGCAGACGGAGCATATCTTCCCGATGCTTTCGCTGGGCAATACCTACAGCATCGCCGATGTCGACGACTGGTTCGACCGCGTGCGTTCGGGTCTCGGCGGCGAGGAGTTCACGATTGTGGGCGAGATGAAGTTCGACGGCACGTCGATTTCGCTGATTTACGAGCATGGCCGCCTGGTGCGTGCCGTCACTCGCGGCGACGGCGAGCGCGGCGACATCGTCACCGAGAATGTGAAGACCATCCGCAGTATCCCCCTGCAGCTGCAAGGCCAGGGGTGGCCCGACTTTTTCGAGATACGCGGCGAGATTCTCATGCCCTGGAGCGCTTTCGAGCGGCTCAACCGCGAACGCGAGTTCAACGAGGAACCGCTTTTCGCCAACCCGCGCAATGCGGCGTCGGGTACGCTCAAGACGCAGAATTCGCGCGAGGTGTCGCGTCGCGGCCTCGACGCCTATTTCTATTATCTGCTCGGTCCGGAGCTGCCGTTCGACAATCATTTCGACAATATGATGGCTGCCCGGAGCTGGGGCTTCAAGGTGTCGGACATCATGACGCGCCTCCATTCGCTCAAGGAGGTCGACGATTTTATAACCCATTGGGACGAGGCGCGGCGTTCGCTCCCCGTGGCTACCGACGGTCTGGTGTTCAAGGTCGACTCGCTGCGCCAGCAGCTCAACCTGGGCTATACGGCCAAGTCGCCGCGCTGGGCCATGGCCTATAAGTTCGCCGCCGAAAGGGCGTTGACGCGTCTGCGCTTCGTTTCGTTCGAGGTGGGTCGCATGGGCATCGTCACACCGGTGGCCAATCTTGAGCCGGTGCTCCTTTCCGGCACGATTGTAAAACGCGCGTCGCTCCATAATGAAGATATTATCAAGGGTCTCGGCATCCACGAAGGGGATATGCTCTACGTTGAGAAGGGTGGTGAGATTATCCCTAAGATTACGGGTGTCGACGCCTCGCAGCGTCAGCCTGGTGCGCGGCCTATTGAGTTCGTCAGCCATTGCCCGGCGTGCGGTGCGCCGCTTGTGCGTCTTGAGGGGGAGGCCGCATGGCAGTGCCCCGACAAGTTCAACTGTCCGCCGCAGATTGCCGGACGTGTGGAGCATTTCGTGGGCCGCAAGATGATGAATATCGAGGGGATAGGCGAGGAGACCGCCCAGCAGCTCTACGACGCCGGACTGGTGCGCAATATCGCTGACCTCTACGACCTTCAGCCCTCGCAGCTGGAACGCCTCGAAGGGTTCGGCCGTCGCTCGGCCGAGCGTGCGGTTGAAAGCATTCGGGCTACTACGTCCGTGCCCTACGACCGCGTGATTTATGCGCTCTCGATTCCTTACGTGGGCGATACCGTGGCCAAGAAGGTGGCGCGGGCGTTCCCCGACATCGACACGCTCATGTCGGCTTCGGCCGCCGAACTGGCTGCCACGAAGGATATCGGGCCGCGCATCGCCGAAAGCATCGTCGACTATTTCGGGAATCCCATCAACCGGTCGATTGTGGAGCGTCTGCGTGCCGCCGGGCTGCAGATGCGGCAGTCGGAGGAGGCCAACGAAGGGCGCACTGACCTGCTGCAGGGTAAGTCGTTCGTCATTTCGGGCGTGTTTGCCCTCCACAGCCGCGATGAATACAAGGCAATGATTGAGCTTAACGGCGGCAAGAACGTCGGCTCGATTTCCAAGAAGACCGACTATGTGCTCGCAGGCGAGAATATGGGTCCGGCCAAGCGCGAGAAGGCGGCTTCGCTCGGTATCCCCATCATTGACGAGCAGCAGTTCCTCGCTATGCTTCAGCCGTCTGATTCCGGTTCGGCTGAGGCCGACGGCCGAACCAACGGTTGATTATTATCGAGATGGCGCCGTCGCCGGTGACGTTGCAGGCCGTGCCGAATGAGTCCATGGCTATGTAGAGCGCTATCATCAGTGCGCAGTCGGCCTGCGTGAATCCCAACAGTGAAGTAAACAGTCCGAGGGCGGCCATCACGGCGCCTCCGGGAACACCCGGTGCGGCCACGATGGTCACTCCGAGCATCGCTATGAATCCGGCGAACATCCCGGTGGTGTATGGCATGCCGTGGGCTATCATCAGGGCGAGGGCGCAGGCGGTGAGTTTCAGCGCCGACCCCGACATGTGAATTGTGGCGCAGAGCGGCACGGTGAATCCCGCCACGTCGCGGTCCACGCCCATGGCGATTGTGCGTTCGAGTGTCACCGGGATGGTGGCGGCCGACGACTGGGTGCCCAATGCCGTGAAGTACGCGGGCATCATCGACCACAGCAGCCGCAGCGGGTTGCGTGTGGTAGTGGAGAAGGGCGCGGCCACTGAGTACTGGAACAGGAGTACCGCCACATGGAGCACGAATATCACTGCGATAATCTTGATGAACGTCGACGCCACGGTGGCAACCTCGCCGGTCACGGCCATGTTGAGGAAGATGCAGAATATATAGTAGGGGAGGAGCGGCACTATCGCCTTTCGTATCAGCATGTCGATTATCGAGCGGAACTCGCCCAGCAGCCGTTTCAGTCCGTCGGTAGGGAGGAAGGCGGTGCCCAGTCCGGTGATGAAGGCAAGCAGCAGGGCCGACATTACGGTGAGCGCAGCAGGCATGGCGATGGTGAAGTAGGGCTGAATCCGCACCGCCTGGGCCTCCTGAGCCACGTAGCTCGCCGGTTCAATCATCGAGGGGAAGAGCCAGACGCCCGTAAAGTAGGCGCCGAACCCTGCCATGAGCGTGAAGCCGTAGGCCAGGGTGATTGTGGCTACGAGCATCTTGCCGGCGCGCACGCCGATGTCGGCGATGGCCGGAGCCACGAATCCGAGGATAATCAGCGGGATGCAGAATCCGAGAAACTCCCCGAAAATCGCGTTGAACGTTGCCGCCGTGCGCGCCAGCCATTCGGGAGCGACGAGTCCCACGCCCACGCCTGCCGCGATAGCGATGATAATACGGGGGAGCAGCCCCCAGCCCTTAAACCTTTTTATTGCATTCTTCATTCGGTATAGATTTGTCTAAATGGTTGGTTATTAAATCGTAGGGACGCGCAGTTGGTACGTCCGTATAATTAGCTGAAATTATATTTGTATACTCGGACGCACGAACCGTGCGTCCCTACATTGTCTGCGGAAGTTTTACAACACCCTCCCTACATTTTTGTAGCCTAAATGTCTTATCTCATTTTTAACTTTGCGAAAGTACGAATAAAAACTCACATCCGCCCGCTTCCCGCTCTCCAATTCCTTCCAATAATCCCTAAAAAACAATAATATCCTCCTTCGCCCGATGGCGAAGGAGGATATTGGATTAAGATAGCAGGTGTAAATCAGTGCTTGATGAAGCGGGCATCGGCTGTGCTGTTTTCGCCTACGGCCTTGATGATGTAGACGCCGTCGGTGAGCGTGCTGACGTTTATTGTGGCTTCACGGCCCGAGAGGGTCGCTTCATGCGCAATCACGCCGTTTACTCCGAAGATATATAGCTGCGTGCGGCCCTGTTCGCCGCCGGGGAGCCCGGCTACATGGATTTCGGTCTGGGCAACCGGCGGATTCACAGTGAGACGTCCGGCCGAAGCGGCATCCACGGATTCGATGCCCGAAACCACGCCTTTTACGGTGACGATGAATTCACCCGAAGCGCCTGAGCCGTCGATGGCACATGCGCGGACGGTAACCTGGCCATTGCCACGTCCGGTGGCCGTAACGCGGCCGCGGGCGTCGACGGTAGCTATGTCATCGCCGGAGACTATAATCCAGTTGGGCGACGTCAAGGTAGCATTGTACGGATAGATGCGTGCCTGGAGATCAAGCGTCGGAGTCTGCGAGTAGTCGATGGTGTTCTCGCCGTTGACGGAGAATACCTCGATGCGTTCCACCATGTTGACCGATGCATCGCCTGTGGCCACCACTACGTTGCTTCGGGAGTAGGTGCCCGTCGCTGTGGCGCGCGAAGCGGCCTTCTGCGGAGCGGCGGCACTTGCCGGATTTATGATTTCCACAGCGTAGAAAAGCGGTCCGGCGGGAGGATTAACGTCGCAGAACGAAGTCATGTTGCCCGAAACCTCATCGATCATCGCGAGCGATTCGGGGGAGTTGCCGCGCAAAATCCGGTAGGAGTCAACTGTGACACCCTCGTAGCGCGTCCAGATTAGATTCCAGGAATCACCGATACCACGGTTGATCATCACGTGGATAGGCGTGTGGGCGGCGCTGCGGTCGGATTCGCCGTAGGTGAGCTCATACGTCATCATGTAGCGCGAAGCCTTAGCGTCGGGTGTAGAGGTGAGGTCGATGTAGGATGTAACGTTCGGAGCAAGCTGTTCCAGCAGGATGTATTTCCCTGCCACCGAAGTCTCCTTGTAGAGGTTCAGACCGGTGACGTCCGTGTCGGTGGCCGACGGAGCCTGCCAGCGGATGCGGTGCTTGCCGGTGGTGTCGTCGATGTCGACAAGCGAGATTGTCGGGGTGTTGTTCCATACCACCTCTACGGTCTCCGTATGTTCTTCCGTGGCGATTCCCTCCGAAAGCGTGTGGCGGATGTCGTAGCGGTTAGTAACCCGGAAGGTCAGAACGGCGTTATCGTCGTCGATGATTTCCAGCGTTGCGAAACGCGATTCGTCGGTGTCGGAGAGCGGTTCCCAGTCGTAGGGCTTGTTGGCCAGATGGATTTCCCACTTGCCTTTGTCTGCGTCGGGAGCCGAGATTTTCACGCGGTCGCCGCGGTGGCATACCTCAGGAAGGGTGAATGTGGGGTCGGGAGCGGGGTTAATCTGAATGTAGACAGTCTTGTCGCCGAAGGTGACGCACTTTCTGCCCGGTGTATGCCAAACGACGTTGAAGCGTCCGGAGCCTGATGATTTAGCCTCGCCGCCATCCCAGTCGGGGTCGGTAGCAATAGAAGCATATATGCCGACTTTCACAGGATAGCCGACAATACCGCTTGTGGGGATGTCGAAGTTGCACTCTTCGTCGACGGTCATTTCATATACCTCGGAGAAATCCGATGCCTCGTGCATCAGGTCAACACCCTGCACTTGTACCTCATACGTTCCTGCAGTAATGCTGAACATCGGTATCGTAAGACGGGAGGAGCCGAGCAGAGGCTTGTGGGTCGGCACGGGCACTCCGTTCTTTCCACCGTTGCAAGGCGAGAAGAGATATGCACCTTCGCCTTCCATACCCTTTCGCTTGATGCTCACGTTATAGCGCATGGCGGCGGCAGGCGTCTCCTTGTCGACGGAAGGATCCCATTCGAGCACCACGGCCCTCGTATTCTGCGAGTGGCGCAGATTCTTCGGAGCCTCCGGACGAGTGTTGGGTGTATCGATAGTTACCTCGATATCTGTAAGATGCCTGTGGCCGTCGTTTGCGAGAAACAGTTCGGAATTGGCAGCAGAAGCATTGTGCAGATAGAATCCATAATCGTTCGCATCGTGGTCGTACTTCTTTATTTCGAACTTATGACCCGGCAGCTGATAAATCATGTAGCCCCAGATTCCGCGCTCGGTCTGAACATCTTTGGGAGCAATGGCATAGAAGTCGATATAGCCGTTGTTGTCAAAATCATGCGTATAGCATAAACGGCCGTTATTAAGTTCATAGTCCATGACTACGGTAAACGAGTCGATGTCGCCCATCTTTCCGGTAAAGGGAGTCTCGTCACCTTTCCCATTGTCCCAGATTATAGAGAGGGTATATCTGTCGCGGGCTATGGTTCGTGACCCGAGCAGGTCGAGCGTTCCGTTGTTGTCGAAGTCGCGGATGGCGATAAGCCTAAAATCGGAACAGTTTGTTTCCAGAGTCCTTTTCTCGAATGTGTAGTCGCCCTGGTTTTCATAAATATTTAGCGACAGCTTATTGTTGGCATCGTAGGATGTCGTGGCGAAATCAATCAGTCCGTCGCCGTTGAAATCCAACCAGTAAGCAGCCCAATTGTACTCGTTGCCGGTAAAAGGTGAATATTTCTCGAAGCCCTTGTAGTCGGCATTGAAATACATCTCGGAGGGGTGCAGCCGATTCACAAAATCGAGTTTCCCGTCATTGTCCAGGTCCATGAAGTACTCATAGTCATACGAAGGGAGTTTGAACAGATCAGTTACAATCTCCATGTCCTTGTCCTCCATGTTGATTGCTCCAGTGCCTCCGGGATTGTAGATATCTACATGTCCGTCGCCGTTTATGTCGGCGTGGACACCATTAGAGAAAGTCCTGATAGAGGAGTGGTTGTTAAACAGCCGCTGAATCGAAGTATACTCTCCCGGCTTTGAAGATTCCAGGAAATTAGATCGATACAGTTCGTATTCGCCATCCTCGTCAATGTCAGCGGCCCAATCTGGAGTTGCACTGTAGCCATCAGATATTAGCTCATGCTGCTTTACATTGCCGGGATGGACGTCGAGCGTCTGCGAGACGGTAGGAGATGTGTAGCCGTTGGCGGTTACAGTAAGCGAAATGGTCTTTTCGCCGCCGGTATCGTAAGCGATTTCATATGTCTGGGAGCTCTCGTCAGCGCTGATGATGCGTGCACCGTCAAAGTCCCACTGATATGTATAACCCTCTTTGGGCATTATGGAAAGCGTGGCGGTGCAGACGTCGTTCACGGCAAACGGTTTCTCGTAGGAGAGGAGGAAGCCTGAGGTGGGCTCACGCTTTTCGAGAACGGCGTACTCGCTAAACGGCGAGCCGCCGTTTGCACCGTCGACAGCCTGGACGGAGATATAGATTTTGCCGTCGGGCCACGAGCGGGTGTCGAACTTGCGTTGCAGACTGTAGCTCATGTTGCCGCCCGTGATATTGCGCCGGCGTCCATCGGGCAGAGCGTCGGCGGTCACGATATCGTCGAGGTCGGGAGCTGTGCCGATGCGGAGCGAATAAGTCAGATCGGCCGCCGGAGTCTCCTTGTCGGTGGTAGGCTGCCAGGACACTTTTATCATCCCCGTGGAAGGCTCGTAGAAGATGTCTGGGCGCGCCGGCGCTTTGGGCACCGTATTGGCCGCCGGCTCGAAAACGATTCCGCGGTATTCGAAATAGAGCATATTACGAGAGGGGTCGGTTACATCGGGGTAGATGGCCGGCACTGTTCCTGATGTTTCGACACTAATCCCATTACTGCTTTCGTAAGAAGTCGGAGTGGCCGCAAGCTTGAAGTTACTGATCGGGAATTGCTGAACCGTAGATTTGGATGATTGAGGGGTGAGCCACAGCTCGTAGACACCGTCGTTGTCGAGGTCGCGCATATCGAACACGTTGCATTTTTCGGTCAGCGGACATTCATGACGCTTGAAAGATCCGTTGCCTTTGTTCTCAAGAATAAGCACGAATGTGCAATAGTCATTATAGCTTTCGGTTTTTATCGGGATAAGGACATCCACCAGGCCGTCGGCATTGAAATCGGCGCTATAGATGTCGCCTGCGATGTAGTAGCCGGAAAGGAGAGTCTTCTCGGTAATACCGCCTTCGGGAATCTGGATGTGAGAGGTAATGGTTTCCGAGGCATCGTCGGCGATGATGAAGTCCTCGATGCCGTCACCGTTGAGGTCGCGCACTATCATCTGACCGCCGAAATCGGTCGTTGCATATCGGTTTTCACCGATATTGTAGTAGATTTTGCCGTGAACGTAGTCCACAATGTCGGGCATACCGTCGTTGTTGATGTCGTGCGACTCGAATTTCACGCCCTTGGATTTTTCGTAGACGGGCGGACTATAGATGCCCATGCCCGACATGGAGGCCAGTGCGCTCTGGATATCTCCCGTGGAGCCCTGAATGGGCATATTGAGATATTCCGAAACCGGCATCACGTCGTATTTCACCGTCAGGCTCTTACCGTCGGGGCTCAGCGATACAAACCGCTTCGGGTCAGCCACCTCGTCACCGCCGCTGAGGCGCATAAGGTCGTAGCGGCCGTCGTTGTTCACGTCGGCGGGATAATAAACATGTTTTGTGTCGGCTTCGTCGCCGTCCAGAATGGGAGCCGAGAAATTGGCGGTATCGATATGGCGCACATAGTTGCTGTACCATAAAATTCCGTTGTCACCGCCAACGTTCACGAGGTTTCCGTAGATGGTCTTTTCTCCGAACTTTAAACCGTTGTAGCCGTTACCGGTCCAGATGTATACGCCGTTGCCTACGAAATCGAGGATGCCGTCGCCGTTGATGTCGTACCACGCAGCCTTCTTAAGCGGACTTGTCGGCGTTTCCAGGGTTGCTGTGTGGAAGGCTTTGGCGTCGTCAGTTAAAAAATTGTAGACTATATAGCAGTCTTGTGTCGGGTCGTTTGCAAAGGCATACACGGCTTTAGTTCCGACAGGGATGAAATGGTAGTTGCGCTTGTAGTCACTACAGTATGTAGTCGCCGGTACGCGTATGAATTCATTCTCCGTCTTGGCTATTACAGAAATATCATTGCCGCTATAACTGATGCGTGCGGTCCCATTGCTGAAAACTTCCGAATTAATAGCATAGAAGTATACTTTCTGACATTCCGGATGCGTATACTGATATGAATAGTCATGTATTTCACCATCAAGATAGTAGGCAGTGATATAATTTTTACCCAAATCCGTGGGATATTCCGGCCCCTCTTTGGCTGCGTCGATTATAAATAATAAGGAGTTGAGCCTCCCGTTTGTGATCCGGATATATTTTGTAGTCGGAGGAATTTCAATATATTTCCCTCTCGATAGGCATTTCACGAAATTATTGCCGTCGGTGGAAATACTGAAGGTTCCGCTGATATTCTCGATACACATTACCGGTCTTACGGCGCCCGAAAAATCCAGTGCGGGCGATGTCGCCTGCTCGATATCGAATCCACGGAACTCACCTTTAGTGTTTTTATATACGGTATAGGTGCCGGTCCATCCTTCGAGGAAGTGCTCTTCGTCGCACGACTTGCAGTAAAGGAGATTCGGACAATCCGACGGAACGGCGTCGCGGATGTGGGTGGGTACCGTAATCCCTTGGTCGAGGCCCGGGAGTGGTGCGCTTCGGCGGTCGGCCGACTTCGCCTCCACGACGCCGAGCGCCGCGCAGCAGAGCAGCAGGGTGGCTGCCAGGGGGATGCGCAAAGGTTTGACGGGTGGTTTGATTGGTCTCAACATGATAATTATGAGATTGGTTAAGAACCCTTTGCGTGTCCCCCTCGAATCGGGTCAATATTAAATTAAGGGATTGATAAATGCTTCGGTCAAAGCACAAAAAAGCGTGAGGACAATGTTTACTGACTACTCAATCGAGGCATCGCCAAACGCCCATCCCAAATAGACAGTCCACCCCTCACGCCATGCCGATATGTCGACCCCTCGTGCAGGGGTGGATATAAGCACGCATGAGCGTTTTGACTGCTTGATTCTTGAGATGAAAAATTTGGCGAATTTCGATTGAGAATCAGCTAAAACGCTTTTCTAATATGTAAAATTGAAACAGAACTCTTTCCGTTTCTGCCGCAAAGATAGATACTTTTGCGTAAACCGCCATAATCCCAAAAGTTAAAACACTCCGCTCTCATAAAAAATTTGGCATTAAAGCCGCCTATACGGCGATGGTAAAGAATAATAAAACACGACGCCCCGCTACGGAGCATGGATCCTGGACATGCTTCCATAGCAGGGCGTCTGTTCTTTTCACGGGCTGAAAAGAACCAAAAGGCCAAGGGGCGCGGAGAAAAGCTCCACGGCGAGGTCGGCCGCGCTGTGGCTGAGCGGCAGAACTCGCTGCGCTCAGACACTGCCGCTCCGAGACGCCGCAGCTCTGCGACCGCCTCGCCTGCTTTTCTCAGGGCGCCTGCCATCCGGACGGAAACGCGAGCTGAAACTCGCTCACAGAACCACCGAAATGTAGGGACGCACGGCTCGTGCGTCCGAATGTAACGCCTGATTTTTTTCAGCTGTTAACGCGGACGCACGAGCCGTGCGTCCCTACAATTTGGTCGGAAAATTGTTGGTTCGGGAAACCCCAGAACTCCATTAGGGGAAGCCTCGCTGAAGCTCGGCGCCAGGACAAAAATTTTACTTCCACGGCGGATAAACGAGTTGAAGCTCGGAGCGCAAACAAATTTGATGGGAATAAGGGAAGATTGAAAGTAGAAATCCGGAGGCAAGCCTCCGGCACCAGGTACGAAAGCGGATGGGATGCTATTTCTCGGGGCGGCGGTGAACGTTGTGGAGGTTTGTGTGTTATAAATGTATAATCCTTTTGAAAAAGTATTTACAAACAGGTAGAGCTCCTTTTGAAAGAGTATTTATTGATTTGGGAAGGCTTTTTTGAGAAAGGGATTGAATGAGTTTGATTAATAAATTAAAACGCAACGATATGTTTATGAAAAAAGTTCTCATAGCTTTATGCTGTATGGGTGCGATGCTGACGGTGGTCAGCTCGTGCGACTCCAAGGGTCGTCTGGCCGAGGCCGTGGAGGGTGAGTGGACGGGCAATCCCGAACGTCTGCTCGACACCGGGGCCGCTTCGGCCACGATGGTGCGTATGATGGAGTTCAGTCCCGGCGAGGTTGCCACGGAGGGGACCATCACCATGACGGCCATCATTACGGTGGAGAACACCATGCAGTTCAACGAGTCGGTTGTAACGCCTCTGACAATCACCGCCACGGGAACCGCCACGATAACCGGTACCTATCAGGTGCGCGACCACGACGATATCCTCGTGGGCCTCGATGCGACGTCGCTCTCGGTAAGCGTAGACCCGGATGCCGTTCAGCTCAACTACAATATACTTAGCGAGGATTCGGCTCCGATGGTCGAGAAACTGAAACCGGGAGCTGCCGTGCTGGCAACCCAACAGATTAACCGCGCCGCCCAGAATGCATTCGCCAACATTACGGAAATCGAAGATATCCATATAAAGAACAACACAATGCGTTGTGAAATCAGCGACCGCGACATTGCATTCTCGCGCGCTGGAGCCAAATAAACATAGAAGATTTTTTCAGAAAGCGGCGTGCCGGGGATTCTCTCCGGTGCGCCGCTTTGCTTTATATGACGCTGAATGCTTTAAATGGCTGATAATAAGGGTGGTTTAATTGCTTTGATATTATGAATAAAGGATGCTTAACCGGAATGATTGCAGATAACACAATAAACCGCGCATGGAATCGTTAAAATAATAAAACCGGCGAAAGCCACCCGGGAAAATCCCTCGCGCTGTGCCGGTTTTACAGACCTGTATATGAAGTCATTTAAACTTTTTCTTCAAATGGCTTCACAAGATGTATTCTTCAAGAATTTGGTCTCTTTTTGGCTGATTTCACCCTCATTTTCGGTCACGATGCCCGCATCGCTCCCTCAATTTCGGGTTAAATCCGCTCAAAAACTGTCTCAAATTCTTTTCGAAGAAAAAGTTTAAATGACTTCTATGAGGAAAAAGATTGTTTACAAATATATTACGGCGGGAATGCTCTCTTTGGCTGCTGCCGGAGTGTCGGCGTCGCCGCTACGCGTGGTCGTCACCGATGCCGATACCGGAGCCCCCGTTGAGTTTGCCGCGATGGCACTTACGCAGGGCGACAGCAATATCGGAGCACTCACTGACGCCGAAGGGGCGTTTGCGGCCGATCCGGCTCCGGGGAAATGGATGCTCACGGTGAGCGCCGTAGGATATACCGCCGTACATCGCGAAATAAAAATAGGTGCGGACACTTCAGTTATCACGATAGCACTGAAACCGACCTACACCCAGATAGGTGAGGTAGTGGTCACTGCCCGCGAAGGACGCGGCATGACCTCGGCCTCGCTCATCGACCAGACAGCCATGCAGCATCTGCAGCCCTCGAGTTTCACCGACCTGATGGAGATGCTCCCGGGGGCAGTGAGTAAGGATCCGGAAATGGGAAAGGCCAATCTGGCCGACCTGCGTCAGGCAAAAAATATCACACAGACCGACAACTATGCCACCTCGTCGCTCGGTACGGCCTTCGTGGTCGACGGCGTCCAGACCAATACCAACGCCGAGATGCAACAGACCGCCGACGCCACACGCGCCGACCGACTCACCACCGGCAAAGGAGTAGACATGCGATCCATCTCTACCGACGACATCGAGAGTGTGGAGGTAGTGCGCGGTATCGCCTCGGCCGAATATGGCGAAACCACCTCGGGACTGGTAAACATCCGCCGCAAAAGCGGTGCCTCAGCTCTGCAGGCCCGCTTCAAGGCCGATATGCAGAGCCAGCTCTTCTATGTGGGTAAGGGCGTGCAGATGCCGGTTGACGGCTGGACGATGAACTTCTCGGCCGACTATCTCGACAGCCGTATCGACCCGCGCGACAGCCGGGAGAACTTCAAGCGAGTGACGGCCTCCGTGCGCTCCAACCGCAAATGGACGTCCCCGCAGCTGATTACCACCTGGGCCAGCTCGCTCAATTATACCGGCACCTTCGAGCGCGACAAAAACGACCCCGACCTGACCGTAAACGGCACCATCGACTATTATACCTCCGACCGCAACGCCCTGAGCTGGAACAACACCCTGGTGGTGCGCGCTCCGCTGCAGCGCTTCTTCCAGTCGTTCACGCTGACGGCCGGAATGGAATACACGACCGACCATCTGCATCAGGAAAAAACCGTGGCGTCGAGCCGCCTTTACCCCATGCCGGTGTCGACCACGCCCGGCAGCCATACAGTGGGATACCTACCGATGGTCTACGAAGCCCTGCTCGATGTGTACGGCAAGCCCTTCACGGCTGTGGTGAAGGCGTCGGGCCGGTTCCGCTGGAATCTGCCGCGCATCTCCAACTCGCTCAAGGCAGGCGTGGAATGGGATATGAGCAAGAATTTCGGCCGCGGCCAGGTCTACGACCTTGAGCGGCCCATTACAGCCGGCAACACGGGGCGTCCGCGCGCCTTCAGCGACGTACCGGCCATGCACCAGGCCTCGGTATGGATCGAGAACGTGAGCGAGATGCACCTTGGGCGTCATATGCTCGAGCTTCAGCTCGGCCTGCGCGAGACCCAGCTGCTGCATCTCGACAGCCGCTATTACCTGCACAACCGCCCCTATCTCGATCCGCGCGTGAATCTGAAATGGACGCTCCCGTCGGTTGATGTAGCAGGATTTCCGCTCGTGTTCGAGCTGGCCGGAGGCATAGGGCAGCATACCAAGATGCCCGTGGCGGCGTTTCTCTATCCCGACCCGGTCTACAACGACTATGTGGAGCTCAACTACTTCCACAACAACCCCGCCTACCGCACTATGAGTGTGCGAACTTTCGTCGACGATCCCACAAACTACGACCTGCGCGCCGCCCGCAACCTGAAATGGGAGGTGCGCGCCGACGTGACCTATCGCGGCAACCGCCTGTCGGTCGACTATTTCCGCGAGGACATGAAAGACGCCTTCCGAATGGCACCGCGCGTGTTCTACTACGCCTACAACCGCTACGACGCCTCGGCATTCGATCCCGACGCCGCCGGGCGCGCTCCGCAGCTGAGCGACCTTCCCTACGAGGAGGATTGCCGCACGGCGCTTGTGGGCAGTCCCGACAATTCGTCGCGCGTGAAGAAGGAGGGCGTGGAGTTCACGTTCTCTTCGGTGCGCATCCCGATGGTTCGCACACGCATCACCGTGAGCGGCGCGTGGCTGAAAACCGTATTGAGCAACTCGCAGGACCTGTGGTACCGCCCCGGGACCGTTGTCAACGGGCGCGAGCTGCAGCTCGTGGGTCTCTACGACGACCGCGAGGGGAGCACCTACCAGTCGTTCAACACCAACTTCACGTTCGATACCGATGTGCCGAGGCTGGGACTGAATTTTTCGGTGTCGGTTCAGAACATGTGGTTCACCTCGCAGCGTCAGCTCTGGCGCGACGGAACTCCCCACAGCTGGGTGGGTACCGACGGCACGTTGCACCCCTTCACGCCCGAGTGTCTGGACGACCCTTATCTGCGACAGCTGCAGCGCACGTACACAGCCACCTCCTTCGAGGAGCGGCGCGTGCCCGTGGCCACAACCTTCAATATCAAGGCCACCAAGAAACTCTGGAACGACCGCATCGGTATCGCCCTCTACGTGAACCGCTTGCTTAGCAACACCCCCGACTACTACCAGTTCGGCATGCTTCAGCGCCGCTATACCTCCCCCTACTTCGGTATGGAACTCAACCTTAAATTATGAACAATAAAACGCTTATGAATATAAAACTACACCTGCTTGGCCGCGCTCTGGCGGTTTCGCTGCTTTCGGCGCCCTTTGGCGCCGCCATAACCTCATGTGTCGACAATTCCGATACGCAGGAAGAGGACACCATCGCCGTGGCCTTCGACAATATCTGGCCGGAGGGGATGGATCCCTCGGGCATCCTTTCGGCTACTCTGAATCTGCGCGAACTCAATACCGGGGCCACCTACACCGTGAATCCCATGAGCAGTACGCTGGCCACGCTCCCGCTCGGCGTTTACGACTACACCGGCAGCGTGACTGTGGCAGAAAGCCAGGGGGAGAGCGTTACGGTGGAGAAAACGCTGCGCACCGTAGGGTCGGCCATTACAATCAACGTTGCTTCGCGAGTGGCCCTTACGTGGTTCTATTCGAATCCGGGCGGTTCGCTCGTGTTTTCCGAAATCTACGCCGCAGGGTCGCCCAACGCCACGGCTACGGGCGGCTTGCGTGATAGCTACATCCGTATCTACAACAACAGCGACCGCACGGTCTATGCCGACGGCATAGGGATAGCGGAGTCGGCGTTTGTGAACTCGCGCACCAACGCTTTCGAGATCCTTACGCCGGCCAACAACCGCCAGGTGAACTTTACGGCGGGCACGATATGGGTGATTCCCGGAAGCGGCACCGACCATCCCATCGCTCCAGGCGAATCCATAAAGATTGTCGACCAGGCAATCGACTGGAGCGCGCAGGTGGCCGGAGCTCTCGACCATACCGACGCCGATTTCGAATGGCACGACGACAACCGTCAGGATACCGACAACCCGCAGGTGGCTGACCTCGACAAGTGGTTCTGCTATTCCAACACGATATGGATTATGTCGAACCAGTGCAACCGCTCGTATGCTCTGGTGAAATTCCCCGAAGGGATGAGCGCCGAGACGTATCTGGCGCAGTATCATGGTGCCTATGAGTATATACACACCACAGGAGCGCAGATGACCAACGACCGCGCGTATCTTATTCCCAACGAGTGGATCCTCGACGGGGTGAACCTCAGCAACGATGTAGTATGGGTGTACGGCGCACTCGGTAATTCCGTCGATATAAGCTATGCGAGCATATCGACCGTCGATAAGGACCCCAACCGCTTCGGACACGTGTTCCGCCGTAAGGAGGCTGCCAAAGTGGCCGGCGTCAAGGTGCTTCAGGATACCAACGATTCGCGGGCGGATTTTACTCTTGTCCGTCTATAAATCTCGTTCAGACATGAGATTACACAATATAATTCTTGCTTCTCTGCTTATTTCGGGAGCCTCTGGAGCCTCGGCTACCGCTCCGTCGGATTCCGTCGGTGCGCTTGCGCGTGTCGCGCGCATGGAGGCGCCGGTGCAGATGCGTCCTGTCGGAGTGTCCCTGTCAAATCCCGCCGCGATGGGATTCTGGAACGATTGTTCCTACTCACGTATTGAGGCGGTAGGCTCGCTCGACCGTGCCGACCGTGCCCGCGTGGTGGAGCAGGGGAGAGGCCATACGCTCGGCAATATCCTTGCGTCATCATACATGAGGCTTTCGGAGTCGACAACAGTATGGGGGCGCGCCGGTTTTACCACCGGGCAGATCCGCGATGTGGTCTGGAACAACGCCGCCGACTACGAGCTTGTATCGCCCTACGTGTTCGGCGACTCCGTCGGGGGAAATCTCCAGACTCGGCGCTATGCATTTTCCGGAGGTTATGCCGGTAGGTCGGGCCAGTGGAGCTGGGGCGCACAGGCTTCATACCGGGCCGCAATCGATTACCGCAACCGCGACCCGCGCGACAAAATCGTGGTGTCGGATCTCAAGGTAGCCGTAGGTGGCACCCGTGCAATCGGGGAGTATGCTGTCGGGCTCGGCGCCGACCTGAGGGTCTACAATCAGGAAAGCAGCGTGGAATTCTTCAATCCCAACAACGACATCCGTGCGTATGCCATGCTCGGACTCGGCAACGTCTATACTCGTTTCAGCGGGAGCAGCAACCTTGATGCCTCCTACAAGGGCCTCGGCTTCGGCGGCAGTCTACAGCTGTTTCCGCGCCGGGGCGCCGGACTGATGGCCAACGTGGAGTTCGGTTATCTGCGCATGAAGCAGGTGCTCCGCAACTACAATAATCTCGATCTGACGCGGGCCGATACCTACCGGCTTACGGCTATTGTGGCCTATACGCGCGCCGTCGGCAAATGGAGCATAGCGCCCGAACTGCGTTTCGGCGCCTCGCGCAGGCTCGGCTACGAGAATGTGTTCGGATCTACAGTCGGCAACACCTATCTGGAAATAGGCTCGCGCCGCAATTACTGGGCCGACCGGGCCGGAGCCGCAGTGGCGCTCCCGGCGATGGTCGGTCTGTCGGACTGCTTCAAACTCGATTTCCGCCCGTCGGTGGAGTACGCATATACACATACCGACTACCGGCGCCCGAACCGGGCCACGGAGACGGGTGCGTGGCGGCCTGCTCTCCGGGCAGGAGTGTCGTGGATATTCGGCCGGAATATGCTTCGCTTCGCAATGGAGGGGGCACATACGGTTGCATCCTCCCTACGCTGCAAACTCGACCGCCTCGACCCGGATTCGGCAATCGGCCGGACGGTATTGCAGAATCACGCCATGGCTTCGGCCGACGTCAATTCAGCCGGAGCCTCGCTGGCCTACGACCGGGAGTTCCCCGGCGGGATTGTCGGGGGTGTGGAGCTGCGCGGGCATCATAGCCATTACAATGCTCTCGGCAATATAAACATGGCCGAGGCAGTGGTGAGTGTGCGGTTCTGACTGCCGTTTGCCGGGCTATAGTGGCTGTAATCATCGTGGCGGCCATGTTTTTTCCTGCGAAATGCGCTATCTTTGTAGCGCATTATTGAATCCACGCCGGATTCCGGTGTGCGGATTAGTGAAATTCAGCATTGATTGCTTAAAATTATGTCATCAGTTATCTCTGTTAAAAACCTGTCGCAACGCTATGGCAAGGGGCGTGTGATTTACGAGAATCTCAGTTTCGAGGTTCCGAAAGGTCGCATTCTCGGTCTGCTTGGCAAGAACGGCACGGGCAAAACCACCACCATCAACATTCTGATGGGATTCCTGAAGCCTCAGAGCGGCGAATGCCGCATCTTCGGCGAAGACATCACACGCATGTCGCCTCAGACGCGCAGCCGGATCGCCCTGCTGCTCGAAGGCCACGTTCAGTACGCGTTCATGACCATCAGCCAGATCGAGCGCTTCTATTCCCGCTTCTATCCCAACTGGAACAGCAAGGCTTACTATGGGCTTATGGAAAAGCTCAAGGTGACGCCCGACCAGAAAATTTCTTCGATGAGCAACGGCCAGCGTTCGCAGGTTGCCCTCGGCCTGATTCTCGCCCAGAACGCCGACCTGCTTGTGCTCGACGATTTCTCGCTGGGTCTCGATCCGGGCTACCGCCGTCTGTTTATAGAGTATCTGCGCGATTTCGTGAAGAGCGAAGGGAAGACCGTATTCATGACCTCACACATCATTCAGGATCTTGAACGCCTCGTCGATGACTGCATCATCATGGACTACGGACGAATCCTCACACAGATGCCCGTCGACCAGCTGATGTCGACTCTCCGACGCTACAGCTACAGCGAGGGGAAGCTGCCCGAAGGCGAGGGGATATTCTCGCCCTGGCATACGGGCAATGAGAATGAGTTCTATTCGTTTCTTACGCCCGACGAGCTGCGGCCTATGCTCGCTGCGCAGGGGATTGCGGCAGCCGACCTCAAGGCTGAAACGCCTGCATCGCTCGAAGATGCCTTCATCGGTCTTACCGGGCGCTATTGATACATGAACGCAAATTTTCGAAAATTATATCGAAACCAGGATATATATGACTAAAGCTATATTTTTAAAGGAATGGCTCAAGACCCGGAGGGTGTTCTGGGTATCGCTGCTCGTGGCGGTGCTGTTCGCTGTATATGCGATAATGTGCATCCGGAGGGTGAGCACGTCACACGGCGTGGAGCACGTGTGGCTGATTATGCTGATGAAGGACCAGACTTTCATCGACGCAATAAAATACGTACCCGCACTGATCGGTATCGCCCTGGGTGTGGCCCAGATGGCTCCTGAAATGCAGCAGAAACGCCTGAAACTCACGCTTCATCTTCCCTTTCCCCAAAACCGGCTTATCGCCACGATGATCGGGACTGGTCTCGGTCAGCTGCTTGTAATTTTCCTTCTCCAGGCTCTGATTATCGGCATCTACTATCGCGGCGTGGTCACTTCGGAGATGACGTGGCATGTGATGCTTACCACTATCCCCTGGTATCTGGCCGGCTTCGACGCTTATCTCTTCACGGCTGCCACATGTCTGGAGGGCCGCTGGGGGAGGAGGATTGTTCTCGGTCTGCTCGGTCTGGGTGTTCTCGCCATCTACTTCATGCAGCCGGCTCCGCAGGCTTACAATGGGATGCTCGTCGGCGCTCTGATTTTCACATTATTGCTTATTCTGCTTTCCTCGCTTTCTGTAAATCGCTTTAAGGAGGGGCTTATAGATTGATTATGAAGATATTTTCACGAATAGTCCTGATTCTGGTGTCGGTGGCTGTGCTCAGCTGGTTCCTGCCATGGCTCTACGCTCTGGCCACCCCTTCGCCAGCGGGAAGTCCGTTCTGCGCTTTTTCGCCAGTTAATGGCAAATGGATTGTCTCGCGGTCTGCTCCCGGCGAGAAGCCGGTGATACGGATTCTCGACAGCGTGGCCACCGACGGTTCTATTCTCGGTGCGGAGATAACGCGCGAGGAGCGCGACTCGCTCGTGCCGCAGATGTTTTACAAGGAACTTCTCGCCCACGACGCTCTTCCCGAGTCGATTGCCGGAAAGGCTGTATCGGCCCACGAACTGCGCACTCACGAGCTGATGCTCAATGCCTCCTCGCGCGACGTGGTCAAGGCTCAGCCTGGTGTATGGATGATGATGGAGTCGATGCCCGTGCGCGTCGACCTCTCGGATGCCGATCAGGTGTTCCGATTCCCCGCCGAGGGTGGCATCGAGTTCGTCGACATGGCCACCAACGAGGTGAATCCCACGCGTTCGGCGCGTTTCACCAAGGCGATGGAGCGCCGAGGATTCAAGTTCCCCGGCCGCGATTTCTCGGCCAACGTTACCTCTCGCAAGGCCTACGACGAGGGTTACCTGATGATTGACGATGCGGACAAGGTATTCCATGTGAAGCAGCGTGCCGGCCGTCCGTACGTGGCTCCGGTGGCGATGCCCGAGGGCGTGAACGCCTCGAAAGTGTTTATCCTCGAGGAGATGAACCGCGACATTCTCGGGTTCATAACCGATACGGAAAACAATGCCTATTTCCTTGAGCGTGAGGGCTACAGCGTGATGCCTCTCCCTGTCGGCAAAATCGACCCGCGCAAGGAAAATATTCTTGTGATGGGCAATTTGTTCAACTTTACATTCCGCATTACCAGAGGCGACACCACGCGCTGGATTGCCGTGGAGCGTACCCCCGAGGGCTACAGCCTGCTCGGTGAGTACACCTATGTGGCCCCGCGCACCACAGCATCGGTGGTGGCCGACTACATTTTCCCTTACGTGCTGTCGTTCACCTCTACGAGCGATTCGCTGGCCTATCCGCGGCTTGGCCGCTGGAGCGCCAAGGCTCTATGGCTTAACATCGTGCTGGCTCTGGTTCTCGCCTTTGCCGTTCGTCGCCGCCGCAGTGCGCTCGCATGGTCGGGCGTAGTGCTGACGCTTGTGTGCGGTGTCTACGCCTTCATCCCGTTCATCGTGTTGCGCGACTGAACGGATGTGATATATGTTTCAGATGTAATAAATTGAAAATAAATTATTTATAAATGATGAAAAAATCTATTCTTTTCTCTGCCGTGGCTTGTCTCGGCATGATGCTTGCCGCATCCTGCGGCAGCAGGAACACCAATGAAGTTGAGGTTGCCGAAGCTCTTAGCGTCGACACCATCGTTGCCAATCCCGAGGCCTTCCTCGGCGACACCGTTACAATCGAGGGCGTCGTATCCCATCTCTGCAAACATGGCGGCAAGAAGGCTTTCGTGCTCGGCGCCGACGAAAACACCATGATTCGCTGCGAGGCCACGCCCGAAATGGGTGGCGCTTTCCCCCAGGAGAGCATCCACAAACCTATCCGCGTTACCGGCGTCGTTGTTGAATCGCGTATCGACGAGGAGACCGTCAAGCAGATGGAAGCCCAGCATGCTGAGCAGGTCAAGATGGTAGCCGAACAGGCCGGTCAGGAGCAGGCCGATGCAGTTGCTCAGGCTGCCACCGGTTGCGAGACCGAGCGTAAGGCTCAGGGTCAGGGTGAAATCGAGACCTTCGAAGCTCAGATGGCCGACTATCGCGCCCGCATCGCCGCCCGCGCCGAAAAGGAGGGCAAACCCTATCTCTCGAGCTACTATATCGTAGCTTCCGCCTACGAAATCCTCCCCGAATAATCCCCGAGTAATCTCGATTAATCCGGATAAATCTCGATTTAACCCGATTATTCCCGATTAATCCGGCCTAACTACCAGCAGAGGCTGTGCCGATCCGTTCGGCACAGCCTCTGCTGATAGTTAGAATTATAGTGGTTAGCGGGCGGCTTTGAAATAAAGGACAACGGCGATGATGGCGTAGAGGACGTTGGGAATCCACATAGCCACAAAGGGGGAGGTGATGCCCGACACGGCGAAGGAGGACGTGACGGTCATGAACAGAATGTAGCTGAAGCTCAATACGAGGCCGAGGCCGATGTTCATGCCCATGCCGCCTTTTACTTTTTTCGACGAAAGGGCCATGCCGATTACAGTGAGGATGAAGGCAGCGGCGCACATGGCGTAGCGTTTCTCGTACTCAATCTCGAAGGCCTGGATATTTGCCACACCGCGCTGGCGCTGGCGCTCTACATACTGTTGTAGCTGCGGCGAGGTGAGCGTCTCCCAGTCGTTGCGCGATATGAGGAAGTCGCGCGGCTCGAAGGGGATTACGGTGTCGAGCTGCATGCCGCGGCGGATAATCTCGCGGTCGGCTCCGAAATCGCGTATCATATAGTCGCTGACGCTCCACTGGTAGAGGGTGTCCCAGCGGATGGATGTGGCCGTAAGACGCGACACGAGTTTCTTATCCTTGAACTCCTCGAGCGAGAAGCGGTAGCCCGTTTTGGTGGTATTGTCATAGCGGCTCATATAGGCGATGCGGCCGGGAGCCACCTGCATCATGATGTTGTCGCCATAGTCCACGCGGCGGTTGCGCACATATGTGTTGGTGTAGTCTATTCGCTTGGCATTGGCCGGAGGGATGATATATGCGCCGAGCACAAAAGTGAATGCCGCGATTACGGCGGCTGAAATCATGTAGGGTCGCAGCAGGCGGTGGAAACTCATGCCTGACGAGAGCATGGCTATGATTTCCGATTTGTCGGCGAGTTTCGATGTGAAGAAAATCACCGTGATAAATACGAACAGCGGACTGAACTGATTGGCGAAATAGGGTAGGAAGTTGAGGAAATAGTCGAATACGGTGGCCTTGAGGGGCGCCTGAAGGAAGGCGTCGAGCTTCTCGTTGATGTCGAACATCACCACGATGGCAAGAATCAGGGCAATCGAAAATACATACGTGCCGAGAAACTTGCGGATGATATATCCGTCGAGCAGACTGATGGGCGATTTGTCGCGCATCCATGCCGGCATTCTTATCGGAATTCTTATTTTGGACTTTTTCATCGTGGTGTTGATTGGATCGGGGAGAAGTTCAATGGCTATGAGCGGAGCTGTTAGAGACGGCGTGTCACCCGTTCTACCATCGCCGGTTTCCATGTGGCGAAGTCTCCGGCCAGGATATGGCGGCGCGCCTCGCCCACGAGCCAGAGGTAGAAGGCGAGATTGTGGATGGATGCAATCTGCATGGCCAGAAGTTCTCCGGCTATGAAAAGATGGCGCAGGTAGGCTTTGGAATACACCCGGTCGACGAAACATTCGCTGTCGGGCTGAATGGGCGAGAAGTCCTCGGCCCATTTGCGGTTGCGCATGTTCATTATTCCGTCGGGAGTGAAAAGCATTCCGTTGCGGCCGTTGCGCGTGGGCATCACGCAGTCCATCATGTCGACGCCTCGGTCGATGGCCTCGAGGATATTTGCGGGGGTACCGACGCCCATCAGGTAGCGCGGACGATCGGCGGGAAGCACCTCGTTGACCACCTCTATCATATCGTACATCACTTCGGCAGGTTCGCCCACGGCCAGGCCGCCGATGGCGTTGCCGTCGGCACCGAGTTCGGCCACGCGCATGGCCGACTCTCGCCGGAGGTCGGGATACGTGCATCCCTGCACAATGGGGAAGAAACTCTGGCTATGGCCGTAGAGCGGTTCGGTCTCGTTGAAATGCTTCCAGCCGCGGTCGAGCCAGCGCAGTGTGAGGTCGAGCGACTTACGGGCATAGGCCTTGTCAGACATTCCCGGGGGGCACTCGTCGAGAGCCATCATGATGTCGGAGCCGATGGCACGCTGGATATCGACCGTTTTCTCGGGGGTGAACAGATGCTTCGATCCGTCGATATGGCTGCGGAACCACGCCCCCTCTTCGGTCAGCTTGCGGTTGTCTGAAAGCGAGAACACCTGGAAACCTCCGCTGTCGGTCAGTATCGGACCCTCCCAGCCGCCGAAGCGGTGGAGTCCGCCGGCCTTGCGGAGAATGTCGGTGCCGGGGCGCAGGTAGAGATGGTAGGTATTGCCCAGGATGATGCGCGCCTTTATATCGTCGCGCAGTTCGCGCATGTGGACGCCTTTCATGGCGCCGCACGTGCCTACGGGCATGAAAATCGGGGTGGAAATAGTGCCGTGGTCGGTGGTGATTACTCCGGCGCGCGCATTGGTGGATGGCGCAGTGGCTTCAATGACGAATTTCATATGGGCAAAGTTACGAATTTCGTTGCAAATCACCTCGCCCGTAGGAGTCTATTCGCGTGGTGCATCAGTTGGAATAGTCGAGGCAGGTTCGAAAGCCGGATGTTCTGGTAAGACTATGGAGAGGAAACGTGAGGCCACGTCGGGCGTCGGAAATGCATCCAGCGGGATATAAAGCATCGATGGCGATGCGTCGTTGCCGCAATCGCGATATCTGACACAAAGATATTTACCGATTTCGTCGATACCGATTACCCATCCGATGGGGATGCTTCTCAGCAACTTGCCATCTTCCGGAATGATACGTATTTCAGTGTCGTCGGTCTCGACCAGGTGGGGGCTCATGGCCTTGATGGCGGCCGGACTCATGGCGGTATTGAACCATGCGAAAGCGTATACTGCAGAGCCGCCCACCAGAACCAGAAGAAAGAGCACCACGAGGAAACGCCAGTCGGAGAACGCCAATAAAGCCGATATAGCGGCAGGAATGGCGAGAATGGCAACCGGCCATCGTAACGAGCGCATCATCCGGCCTCTAACGGCCATGGAGGCCGGTATTGTGAATGAGCGTGTTGAGATAGCGGTATGGCGTTCGGGCATATATGGATAGGGGAGGAAAAATAAAGCGGTGTTTCAGCCAATAAGCCGATACACCGCCGGAAGCAAGTGATTCGCACAGGATTCAAACCTGTAACCTTCTGATCCGTAGTCAGATGCTCTA
>ERZ836877.708-NODE-708-length-55586-cov-23.590517_pt1 | contig 55586 bp, 34 predicted proteins | sample MGYA00519469_ERZ836877 | MGnify/ENA primary metagenome ERZ836877 (study PRJEB31850, sample SAMEA3708809) | human gut metagenome | biome: human gut; feature: human-associated habitat; material: faeces | place: China | collected 2014 ...
CACTCTACTCCGAGACACCGTCTGCCCACCGGGAAAATCCGCTGACCCCTTTTTTATTTAGATTTCAACAGCTTAACTTTAACCGATAAAATCACATGAAGAAAACACGACTGTTTGTAGCGCTCCCGCTTGCGGCAGCTCTGCTATGCTCCTGCTCAGGCAATAAGAAGGAAGTCACTGACTTTGCTGCCGATTTCGCGCGAAAGGTTCAGTCCGGTCAGGTCGACTCTCTGAAGATGGTTTATCCTCAGATTGAGGACGCCGATTCGATAGCCGTCACCTTTGTCGCCGATAGCCTAAGGGTTGATGATACCGACAAGGAAGGTGTCTATAATGTCAATTATGGAAACGGTGTGGCTGTTACGGTCAGGATGGACGGCGACGGACGCATGACGGTTATTGATAGCCGGGGCCTGTTCGCATATCCGAAAGAAAAGGAGCAGTTTGCCGGAAAGACAGGTGCGCTGAACGGTGATCTGACCGATGTCGAAAAAGCTAAGAGGATGGTGATTGTAGATCTTATGGCTGAGGACATCTACAGCAGATATTCCGACAAACGCAAGAACGCGATTGTCAATCTGGGCCTCACGATTACAAAAGACATCATGTTCATGATGGACGAAGGTGCTGCCCACTATACTCTTAAGAACACGACCGACCGGCCTATCAAAGGCAGTGAATACACTGTCACCTGGGAAGACTCCTATATCGGCTCGGGTATTGAGGATACAAGCTACCGAACCGAGACTGGAAAAGATATTCCGGCCAACGGAACTGTGAAATTTCCCTTCGCTTTTACCGGACATGCCGGCTCTTCGATCAGCAAGATAACAATGAAGGAGCTTTCGAACGAGGAATTCATGGCCGGTTATACCCCGGTCGGAAATGAATATGAGGCTTATGTCAAAGAACACGGCGACGAGGTAAGTGCTGCCGGGAAGAAACTCTCCGGCGGCCCGTATCACATTCAGGGCAAGCTCGACGGAAAATATGCTGTCCACATCACTCTCGACAAGGGAATGAAACAGGGCTCTTACTATTACGACAAGATGGGGCCTTCGGCCAGACTTGAGCTTAAAGTGCTCGACTTCAACCCGAAAACAGGCAAGCTGATTCTCGAAGAGCACAATGACAAGGGACAGGTTACGGGAACCTTCACGGGCACCCTTTCCTCCACCGGTTTCGTCGGCCAGATGACATCCTATCAGGGTAAAATCTATGATTTCAATATGACGGTTACCGACTGACCGCCCGCAAAGCATAACCCCCTCCCTGATCATTCATCGACCTGACATTTTTTTACAGGCTAACCAACTCAAACAGTTCATTCACCGTCAAGCGCTGGTTGCAGAGATCCGCTGATCAGTCGTAAGGCTTATATCTGAACCATTCATTAATCGGAGCATCTATTGTCGGCCGTTGGATCCGATAAGTCTCGCCGCAACCGTTCAGCAGAATTTCGTCGGGCTTAAACGAGATTAACGACCAATAGATTCCGCCATCAGGACTGAATGTGCATTTGTCGGGAACAAACTTGGAATTGTCAATCTCAAGATCGTTTTTGGCGAGATTGAAATTGTTCGGCTTAATGCTCATTGTGTATTCGCCGGTGTTATTGTTTTTCATCATGCGGATGTTCTGAAAGAATAACGTGCCGCTATTGTTATGCCGGGCTGCCGCCGCACGGATATATATCATTGATGGGTTAACCATATACACGAACATGTGGCGGTTGGTATTGATCTCACAATATGGGTTATCGCCCTGAAGTCCGTATTTAGCGCCTAACTGCCATTCTTGGAGGCATCTTCCGACGTCTAACTTGTAGTTGCATTCAGGCATTTCGTAAGGAGCGACAATTTCGATGTCCTCGACTTTTTTCAATCGCTCTCCGCCGATGATGAGATTGTCGTCTTTAATCTCGAGTTCCATAGGATTCTGGAATGTCGAGAACGTCACGGTGCCGTCTTTTGCGAAAGTAGTCCGGTGAAAGATGTGGGAAGACGGTATTTCAAATGTGGCCTGCATGGTGCTGTCGATCTTTGCATAATAGATACATACCGAATCAGTTATGACAGCCTCGGCATTATTGTTGGCCCAGACGCCTTTTGCGGAAGAGAGGTCTGTGGCGGCGAATGACATCTGGAATGTCATCGCAAAGAATAGAAGAGCGACAAATTTTTTCATTGGAATAGTTATGATGTCGCAAAGATAGACATTTTTAGCAGGATAATGAAAAACAGGCCGTGTCAACGCGACACGGCCTGTCTTCGAGCAGATGAAAAGAAGTTAACGTATTGCGATTTTGCGGACGTCGACAGCAACGCCGTCGGCGTTGAGGTAGCGGACGATGTAGACGCCGGTGGCTACGTCGACAGGCTTGTCGACGGGCTGTCCGGCAATCTTCACACCGTCGAGGCTATAGATTTCTACGGCAACAACCCCTTCGGCGGCGGTGAGAGTCGAGAGTCCGTCGTGGCGCTCGTCGACGGTGACGGTCAGAGCGATATACTGACTCTGCCCGGCCTGAGTCATCTGGGCGTCGACAACTGTCGAGGCTTCGACACTGAGGGTTTTCCCTTCAAGGCTGACGCCTTCGGCGGGCACGATGGAGTAGTTCTCTGAGGCGCTGCTTTCGGCATTGTGCTCGAAGAAGTCGGCAAGGTCGATGGTCTGGCCTTCTTCGATTTCAACAGCCTCGGCCTTGCGCACGAGAGTGGCTCCGAGATCGTCGATACAGAAATATCCGGGGGTATTCATGCCCCAGTTGCCGGTGTCGGAACTGCTGAGCTCGAACTTGAGTGCGGTGACTTTCCCGAAGCTCGAGAGGTCGATCCACTGCCATGTGTCGAGAATATAATGTTCGTCGGCATTGTCGCTGCGCAGGTCGGCAAGATAGAAGTCGATGGATTCCTCGGTGCCGTCGGCTTTGACGCCTTTGACGGTCAGCAGATACCAGTCGCCCTGGCCGAATTTCTTGGCGTAGGCGTCGCCGTTTGCCATCGAGAAATATGTATAGGCGCTGTTGGTGACATACATGCCCGGTATCAGCGAGCCTTCGGTGGCGTTGGTGACGTCGATCGAGTAGGCCTGAGGGAATGCCACGCAGAAATCGGTCGAGAGATGTCCGCCGCCTGCTGCCGAGCGATACTGATCGTCGAGACCGGTGAACTCTGAGCTGTCGTCGTTCGAGAAGGTGTATCCGTTCCAGAAGCTTGTCGAGCCGTACCACATTGTGGCGCCGTTGAAGGCGAGCGAGCCTGAGTAGATCGCGTCGTCTTCATTCTCGGGCGCGAGTGTGACGTCGAATTTGTTGTCCTCAAAGGTGGCGGGAACAAATTCTCCGGTGACGTCGACGTGGGTCTTGGCGGTAGCTGTCTGTCCGTCGGCCGAGGTCACTGTCAGCCAGTAGGCCTGTGTGTTGGCGGGCGATACTTCGGCCGTTGCCGTTGAGGCGACTTCGTTCTGCATCTGGTCGACCCATTTGTAGGAGTAGGGCTCGTCGCCGCCGGCTACTGCCGAAGTCAGTATCACTGCTTCGCCGGCTTTGGTTGCGCCTCCTTCAACCTCGAGCGTGAGCGGCTCGATATGGCGCAGAGTGGTCACTTCGGCTGTGGCGATCACGTCGCTCTCAACGTTCAGGGCAGAGTTGACGAAGTAGTAGACCTTATAGGCGGTCTGGTCTTTCAGTCCGGTGAACTTGCTGACAACATCGGTGTCGGCTGTTATGTCGGTGGCTGTCGCGCTCATAAGGGTCTCGATAGAGGGAGCCTCTTCTGATGCTTCCACGGCCTTGGCATAGAGTTTGCCGGTCACGTTCCAGCGGCTCGTTGCGCTGAACGAATAGTCTTCGATGGCGGAGAAGGTCGGATAGCCGGGGGTCATTTTGGGCTTCACGGCCTCGATGTCGACATATTCGTAGGCGCCAATGGTGGGTATTGTCATATTGCGGCGCACGCCGGCCTTGTCGGCGGCGAGATCGTCGTTGTGGAGGGGCAGGGCGGCGCGGAAGTTGCCGGGCTCGGTCAGGTGGCTGTCGCCGTCGGTGAGGAAGCTTGCCTTGTCGGCGATGTTGCCTGTGAATCTGTCTTCGGCGAACATTGCTTTCATCTCGTCGAGATCAGCGGCCCAGGTAGAGTTGCGCTTGAACATGCGGGCATCGGTGGCGATAGCATTGGCGCTGAGGGTGTAGGCGCTGACGTCTTCGTCGTTGGCAAGATAAATGGCGGCGGCTCCGTTGTCAGTAGCCGATGCTCCGGTCTGCTGGAAGATGTTGTTCACCAGACGTATTCCGGCGGGAACGTAGTTGCCGGTTGCTGCGAACACATATCCCGATGCGCCTGAGCTGCGCAGGGTGTTGTGGGCGAAGAGAAGGTCGTGACAGTCGTTGCTGACCTGAACGGCATAACCATACTGTTTCTGATCGGTTATTATGACCTCGTTGTTGCCTATCGTAAGGTCGTGGCAGCCCGTGTTAATCTGGATGCCTACGGAACTCTTCGAGCCATTGGCGTTTAAGATGCGGTTGTTGAGAATCTTGCCGCCATATATGCGGTTTACATGCATGGCGGTATAAGAACCTCCGACTGCGAAATCGTCGGCGGTGTTGCCCGCCATTTCGAGGTTGTCGATGTCAACGGCATACAGTGATTTTGAATATGCCTTCTTGACAATGTTGTTGAGTATGCGTGCACCCTGATGGCGGCTGCGGGCCACATAGGTGTCGCCGGCCACATATACTGTGATATATCCGCCGGTCAGCGAGCTGTTCTTCAGAGTGAAGTTGTCGCAAGTCGAGCCTGATTCCTGTCCGGCGTCGGTGCGCACAAGCGAAGTGCCGTTGTAGCCGCTCGTCATTTCGGGCGCTGTGGCAACTATATTGTCGAGGGTGACATCATGAGAGCCGTTGTAGACGTAGATTCCGGCTTTCCACTCATTTGTGGCCGCCTTGACCGAGAGGTCGCGGACGGTGACGTATGGAGTGTCCTCGATAATGACGATACCGTCTTTGTCGACATCTTTGAATTGCGGGGAGATAACCGTCTGGTCGCGGTCGGCGCCTTTGATTGTCAGAGTATTGGTTTCCGAGGTGCCTTTCACTGACTTCAGGCGCACGGTCTCGGCAAACGACTTGGCGGCAAGAGTGAAGGTCACGGGGCCTTCGATTCCTTTTTCGAGAGCCGAGGCCATCGCGGCTATATTCTCATAGTCGGCCGATTCTCCGCCGACGCTGTATTCGCCTGCTGCCAGACCGGCTGTAAGCGTTACTTTGGCGGCCTCGCTTTCAAAAGTCCTGACTGTCGAGTTATATTCGACAGATTTCAGCTGAACCGAAGTCTCGGTTCCGTCAGCTGCAGCGGCGTTGAAATCGGCTACGAGGAACAGGCGGTGGATTCCGCGTTTGACGAGGTCGTAGGCTTCGGCGCCTTTCAGGCTGACGTCGCCGGCTGAGCTGACAGTGGCTTCGGCCACGAGATCAGATACCGCGGAGTTGAACACCGTGTTGGTCGTTGCGGCATAGAGGGCGAGACGCGTCACGTCGCTGCTGACAGCGGCGGTGATGCCGTTGAGCAGGTTGTCCCCTTTGTCACCTTTAATGTCGAGGTCGACATTGAGCACGACGAAATCCTTAGAGCCTCGCACGGTCTTGGCTTCGCTGCCTGCGGCCGGAGTGGCTGTCACGTCGCCGAGCTTGAAGTCTTCTTTGGCGCGGACGCCGATTTCGAGGTCGAAACCGTCGAGAGTCTTTCCTGTGGGAGTCTTTACTACGATAGTTACCGAGCCGTCGGCTGCTTCAGAGACGAGATTGGCGGGGCCTGTGGTTGTCATGTAGCCGGTGACAGAGCCGAGGCGGTTGCTGCTGTCGGCTTCGCGGCCGCTGTAGATGTCCATGTGGCCGTTGCCTATCGAGAATGTTCCCGAGGTGTTGACGGTGATAACGCTGTTTGCGTCGGTAGGAACGAAGGTGAATGAGGCTGTTTTGCTCGAACCGATGACGCTCCCTATTTTGCCGTCGGCTCCGCCGTCGTCGAGGAAGTGGAGGTCGCGGCTGACGTTGACAATGTGATTGCCGGCGTCGAGGATGGTTATGAGCTTGATTGTGCGCGATCCTTCGGGATCGAACGAGGCGGGAATGGTGGTGCCGTCGGCTGCAGTGAACCCTGTCAGAGCTGCGTCGATGGCCGTCTCGGGCTCGGCGTCGGATTTGATGTCGGCGCATACCCACCAGTAGGTGTTTCCTTCCGAAAGTTCCAGAGAACCGTTGACGGTCATCGATGCGGCGGCGTCTGCTTCGCCAAACAGAGTGGCTTCGGCGAGGTTGTCGGCAGTTCCGGCATAGACCTTGACTTTTGTCATTGCCGAAGCACCTGTCAGACTGAGCGCAACGCTCTTCACTGTGAGCTTCGACTTCGTGCCTTCGGCCTCGGTGACGAACTTGATGAGATCGACGTTCGAGGCTCCGACGCCTGCGTCGGCGGTGTTCTGCGTGCCGGTGATGCCGGTGATGGTCATGTCGTGGTCAATGAATTCCTTGACGGTGGCTGTCCATCCTTTCTCACAGTATGACGACGAGCTTGCTTTCGGGTTGAACTTCACCGTCAGTGAGCCGTCGGCGGCAGCCGAGCGGATGCGGGCAGGCGGATTCTTGGCGTCGTCGGTGCTCTTAACGCTCCAGACGAGATTGTCGGCCTGGCATTCCGAGCCGTTGTAGATCTCGAAGACGGCGCGCGCTCCGTAGTAGCTCGACGATGAGTAGTAGACTGCGAATTCCGAGAAGTCGAGCTGGGCGCGTGCGCCGGGTGTCGCGGGTTTGAAGATGACGATGCGGTCGGTCGATCCGTCGGCATATTTGCCCGAGAAGCCTTCTTCCGACTTGAACTGCCAGGGCTGGCTGAGAGTTACGGTCTGGGTGCCTTCGAGGGCATAAACTACGTTAAGTACGTCGCGCGAAGCAGCGACGGCGGGGGTCAGTGTGTTTGATATTCCGCCTGCGGTCACGCCGTTGAGCGTAAGCTCTGCTTTGGCGCCGTTGGCCACGCCGTCATTAATGACAGCGTCAAGGCGGAAATAGTTGTGCCCTTCGGCAAGCTGCGCGTTGAGGCTCGTAAGATCGAGTTCGCTGCCGGTGTTATCCCTGCTGTCGCCGAGTTTGTAGAGCTTGGCGGCGCTGACGTTTTCGCCCTTGGTAAAGTCGATGGCGGTCAGGCTCATCGGATTCTGTGAGTTGTCGGTTACGATGTCGAACAGAATCATCGGGGTCTGCTGCCCCATGCCTACGGTCTTGTTGTCGCCGGTGAGCGTTTCGCCTTTGACCGACGAAATTGTCATGGGCCTGGGAACATACTGTCCGACAACTGCTTTCCAGCCCTTGGCGGGAATGCCTGTCGTGCTCGTGAAGCTAAGGGTCAGCGAGCCGTCGGCGGCAGCCGACTTGACCAGTGCGGAGTTTTCCTTGAGCAGGGTTTTCAGAAGATTGGCCTCGTTGACTTCGGTGCCGTTGTAGATTTTGAGCACGTCGTTAAGTCCGGTCGACGAGGTGTTGAACAGGGCCAGTTCGGTGAAGTCGATCTTTATGGCCTTTCCGGCCTCGGAGGGCTTGAATGTTATAATGCCCGAGGTCTTTTCGGGATAGTTGGCGTCGGGGCCTCCTGCGTCGAAGAAGTCGGTGTCGCCCGAGATGGTGAACATCGGGGCGGTTTCACCTTCTGTCATATAAATGGTATTGTCTACCGTCGGGGCGCCGGTGACGGCGCCGGAGACATCGCGATCAGTGCCGCCGACTTTCAGAGTGGCGAGCACGCAGGCCGGCATGGCTCCCGAAGCATCGGGCTTGATGTCGGCAACGACATAATATTTGTTTGCGCCTGAACGCAGGCTGCCGCTCGTGACGGCGAGGATGCCTCCCTCTGCGGTGGCTACGACGGTCTCGTCGGTCGGTGTGGCCGACGTCGACAGGCGCACATTGTCAAACAGAGTGGGGGAGGGGGTGAAGTTCACCTGAAGGCGGTCGATCGAAAGGGGATTGTTGAGCCCTTCGGTAGTCACCTGATAGGCGGCAAGAATCTGGTTTTTGGCGCCACGGCGCGGACGGGCGATGTCGGTCAGAACCGAAACGCTCTTATATTCCATGTCGGTGGCTTTTACCGAAGAGACGCGGATTTTCACCGTGCCTTTCGAGCCTGATTTCGACGAGAAGCCGAGACTGAGTTTGCCGTCGGCCGACTCTGAGGTGTAGGTTGTTCCGGCCGACCCGTTCTGAAGCTTGAGCTTCCAGCCGGCGGGAAGATAGCCCGACTGGTCTTTTCCGTCGCTGGTGCCGTAGCCGACTTTGGCGATTGCGCCGTCGTAGACGAGCACGTAACAGGTGTTGTCGCATGTATTCTCGAGAACCTCTATCGAGATTACCTCTCCTGCGTTCTTCGGAACGAACACGGCGCCGTTGTCTTTATATGACGGAACGTTCGTGCCAGGATTGCAGTAGGTGATTGAGCCGTCGACGGTGAACGCCTCTTCGAGGCCGTCTCCGTTTTTGATGTAATAGACGCCGTCGGTTTCGCTCCATGCTCCGTAACCGGGAAGCGCTGAAGCGAGAATGAGCGTCAAAAGCATCAGTCTGTGTAGAATTTTCATTGGCATAATTTTATTTAATTTTGTTCCTGTCGTTTAAAAGCCCTCAGCTTTCGGCGGACAAGAACAGATGCCAATGAATCTGACGGAACGATACGCGCGAGCCGGCGCAGCCGTCTGTTCTGACACCCTTAGCTCTATTCCGCGAGAGCTGTCGGCGGGTTGTCGGCAACGGGCAGGTCTTCCGGCTCGTCTCTTGTCGGTGCGAGGCCTTCCCATCTGATGTCGACAGTGGCGCTCGGGTCGCAACGACCTTTTTGTGTGAGACTTACGGCAGCGGGTCTGCCGGGGCTTCTAACCCCGTTCCCTTTTAAGACGCCTTTCGAGGGGCGTCACCCTGTTGCTTTCGGCTGCAAAATTACAATTCCATCGTCAGCCGCAAGCGCCTTTAATGTTTATTAACACATGAAACGCCTGCAAGTGCAAAAAAAGCAAAATGGAGAAAAGCATCTTGCATATTATTCGTAACTTTGCGGCTCGAAACACAAACCCTGACCGACGATGTTTAACTTATTCAGCGCCAAACGCAAGCCGCAGCAACTGTTCTTCCATACCGACATCCACTGCCATATCGTGCCGGGTGTCGACGACGGTTCGCCAACCGTTGAAACATCGCTCGAGCTGCTCGAAAGAATGCACTCCTGGGGTTTTAGGCGCATTATCGCGACCCCTCACATGACCCAGGACACATTCGAGAACACCCCCGACATCCTCGACCCCGCGCTCCAGAGCCTTCAGGACGCTGCCGCCGGGCCGTTCCCCGACATGGAGATAACCCGCAGCTGCGAACACCGAATCGACGACTTCTTTATCTCACAGCTCGAAAAAGGACTGATTCTGCCTTTCCCCGGCAATTTTATCCTCGTTGAGAATTCTTTTGTTCAAGAGCCGTGGAATCTTGATCAGATGCTCTTCGACCTTCACATAAAGGGCTATCATCCGATCATGGCCCATCCCGAACGTTTCCGTTACTATCAGGCTAACCGCGAACGCTATAAGCAGCTCCACAACGCCGGCAATCTCTTCCAGATCAATCTTCTCAGCCTTTCGGGCTACTACGGAAAATCGACGAAGCAGCAGGCCGAATGGCTGATCAACGAGGGGCTCGTTGATTTTATCGGTACCGACCTTCATCACCACCGCCATGCCGACAGCATCGAGGCATATCTCAGTTCGCGCGACTATCGCCGGCTGGCCGAAAGCGGGCTGAAAATCGGCAACGACACGACGTTCCCCCGCGACTGACAACCTGTTATATCAACATAAAAACTGCACAAAACCGACGTTTTGTGCAGTTTTTTGATGGCGTTTCATTTCTGTTCCGAAAAAAATCGCTAACTTTGCAGCCTAATAAAAATGCAGCAGTCGGCACTCGCCCGACAAATACAGTATCATTCAATGAAGCTCTTACAAGCAAAATTAGCGCGTTACACCGCCCCTCAGGAGGCTAAAGCAGCAGGCGTCTATCCCTATTTCCGGGCCATCTCTTCCGAACAAGACCCCGAGGTCATCATTAACGGCAAGAAGGTGCTGATGTTCGGCTCGAACTGCTATTCAGGACTTGTCAACGATCCGCGTCTGAAAGAAGCCGCCATTGAAGCAACCCGTAAATACGGCACAGGTTGCGCCGGCTCCCCCTTCCTCAACGGAACTCTCGATCTTCATAAAAAACTCGAAGCCCGCATAGCCGAGTATATCGGGAAAGAAGACGTAATGATCTATTCAACCGGTTTCGGCGTCAACCTCGGCGTTGTGTCGACACTGACAGGCCGCGAGGATTATATCCTCTGGGACGAGCAGGATCATGCTTCAATTATCGAAGGTCGCCGCCTGTCGTTCAGCCAGCAGTTCAAATACAAACACAACGACATGGCTTCGCTTGAGAAGCAGCTTCAGAAATGCGATCCCGACAAGGTGAAGCTTATCGTCACCGACGGTGTCTTCTCAATGGAAGGCGACGTGGCCAACCTGCCTGAGATCGTGCGTCTCGCAAAACAGTATAATGCAAGTGTGATGGTCGATGAAGCTCACGGCATCGGCGTCTTCGGCCGCGGAGGCCGCGGAACCTGCGACCACTTCGGCGTGACCAAGGATGTCGACCTCATTATGGGCACATTCTCGAAGTCGTTCGCCTCGCTCGGCGGATTCATTGCCACCGACAAGGAGATCACCAACTTCCTGCGCCACCACTCGCGCTCCTATATCTTCACCGCCTCGATCACTCCCGCTTCGACGGCCGCCTGCCTCGCTGCAATCGACATCCTCGAGAAAGAACCCGAGCGTCAGGAGCATCTCTGGGAGCTTACCAACTACGCCCTCGAAGGGTTCCGTTCGATGGGTTTCGAGATCGGCAACACCTCGACTCCGATAATCCCGCTCTTCATCCGCGACGACTTCAAGACATTCGCCATTACCCACGACCTTCTCGAAGACGGCGTCTTCGTCAACCCTGTCGTGACTCCGGCTGTAGCTCCCGAGGATACTCTCATCCGTTTCAGCCTTATGTCAACGCATACCCGCGAACAGGTGACCACGGCGCTCGAAAAGATCGCAAAGGTCTTCCGCAAATACAAGCTCATTCCCGAAGAATCAGCTCTCTGAGAAATATCAATCCCGTGACTCGCCGAAGCGGATCACGGGATTGCTGTATCTTGACGTCCCGACCGTCAGATGCTGTCCGTTTCGGCCTCGGCTTCATGTTTCGGCGCCGGTTTTACGGCAGCAGGCTTCGGCCCTTCGGGAGCGTCAGCCGGCTCCGGACTGACCTTGTCGGGGAAGATGGTGACGAGAATGTCTTTTGTTACCATCCCCTTCAGCTTCACGATATTCTCGTTGTGGACACGGATGCAGCCGTGGCTGCGCCGTCCGGGAATAGAGCCGGGAGCATTCGTGCCGTGGATGCCGATGCCCGTATAGAAAGGCGTGTTAAGCGCAAGAAAGAACGGGCCGTAGCATTTCTGATTAGTGTCTTTGTAAGTCCAGTCTGTCGATATATAGGCTCCGTAGAGTTTGAAGGTGCCCTCCGAGGTCTTGCAGTCGTCGCGGGTTTTCTTTTGCCCGCGGTTGCGCGACGTGCACACGGGGAACGACATCAGCTTGTCGCCGAAAGCATTGCACAGGTCGAGCCGACAGGCGTCCTTGCGTATCTCGATTTTACGCGGCATGAACATACGGCCCGGAACGGTCGACAGCTCGCGGTCGATATGCTTGCGCCCCTCTTCGGGGAGAACAGGTTTCTCCGTACCGCCGTAGGCAGCCAGAGCAGCTTCGACGGCAGGGCTGAAAAACGGAGCCTCGGCCTCGGTCTGCGCGGGGGCTTCGTCGGCGAAAACCGGCAGCGTCAGAGAAGCAACCAGAGTGATTAGGAGTAGTCGGTGTTTCATAGGAACCGCAAAGGTACGCAAAATTTCGGCATTTCCTTGCTCTCTACACCCCTCTCTCAAAAAATATCGCCCTGAAACCCATTCAATCAGGGCATCCCGATTCATTTCGGTTCATTTTGGTTCCCCGCGCTAATCCCGATTAAACAGAAGAAATCGGGAAGGTCGATATTTTTGATTTCAGCCTATTTACTTTATCGCATGCTCTTTGAATATGGTCTAAACCATATAGCAGTGAGTCGCTGTTAATGTTCATCCATGAGAAAAGAGTCTTAATTCTGTTGTATATGTTTATGATATAAGAAGTGTCTATCGTAGACGTGTTGGTTGCGAAGCAGATAGTTTCATGATGGGCAATTCTGTTACGAAGAGAATTGACTTTGTCGAGTTCGTTGAAAATATAGCTTTGGTTGTATTGCATTGCCCTTGAAGAACGGGGCTTATTGGGAAATATAGATAAGAGATTACGCCCCGTTACTCGATATTGGACCGGTGAGAACATATATTTCCATATTCCGAACTCCATTTCGGCTAATAGTTTCGGGTGGGAATATGAATTCGAAAGTTGGAGCCTATTAAAGGCAAAAGATATGATCTCTCTTGTCTTTCTAAGGATTGGCTGTGAAAATATGCCGTTGGTTGAAATTGAATCTCTAAGCCATTCCTTACCGAGATTTTCGGTGAGTTTGCGGTCTATAGCATTTCGGAGCGCGACTTCAAAACAACTGACAATCGTGAACATCTCCTGAGAGATTTGTAGATTGTAGCGATAAAGAGTCATGGCCTCAAGTGTGTTTCCATTACACGCAGTCAGATACCTCCGCATTCGTTGAGACGACATTATTTTCTCGAAGTCATCATATTTCATCGTATTTCCGAAATCTTTGTTGATATAAACTTTGTTTCTATAATAAAAAACACTATCTTTGCAGTGTTGAATCCCGGTAGCCCCTGTATATCAAGCTATCGGGTTTTGTTTTGTATGGCAAAGTTAATCATTTTATATTATTTGGCGATTTAGAAGAGGGTAAACTTCATTCCGAAGAATTTTGCGAAAAAATGCGCGGCGCGAGCGATGAGGTGTCGGAAAAAATTGCTATCTTTGCGCGCAATAAAATTCAACCATTTTTTACGGTATGTCATTTATTGCAGATAGAGTTAAGATGGATGGTCTGACGTTCGACGACGTCTTGCTGATTCCGGCCTACAGCGAAGTGCTTCCCAGAGAAGTTAGTCTGTCAACCAAGTTTTCGCGCAACATAACGCTGAATGTTCCTATCGTTTCGGCGGCGATGGACACAGTGACGGAGGCGCAGCTTGCCATCGCCATAGCGCGAGAGGGCGGTATCGGAGTCATCCATAAGAACATGACAATCGCCGAGCAGGCCCGTCAGGTTCATGCTGTCAAGCGTGCCGAGAACGGCATGATCTACGATCCCGTGACAATCTCTGTCGACGCCACCGTGGGCGACGCGCTGAAGATGATGGAAGAATACCATATCGGCGGAATTCCCGTTGTTGATGCCGGAAGATTCCTCGTTGGCATTGTCACAAACCGCGATCTGCGTTTCGAAGACAATCTCAACCGCCCCGTCAGGGAGGTCATGACAACCGAAAACCTTGTCACCACCTCGCAGTCGACCAATCTCGACGAAGCTGCAAAGATTCTTCAGCGCCATAAAATCGAGAAACTTCCCGTTGTCGACGGCGAGGGCCATCTCGTAGGACTTGTCACCTATAAGGATATAACGAAAGCCAAAGACAAACCGCTCGCCTGCAAAGACGCCCTCGGACGCCTGAGAGTGGCTGCCGGAGTCGGTGTCACAGCCGATTCGATGCAGCGTGTCGACGCGCTTGTCGAGGCCGGTGTCGACGCTATCGTCATCGATACCGCCCACGGCCATTCGCGCGGCGTCATCAGCGTTCTGAAAGCCATCAAGGAGAAATATCCCGAGAAAGATGTCGTTGTCGGAAATATCGCTACCGGCGAGGCTGCCCGCTACCTCGTCGACAACGGCGCCGACGGTGTCAAGGTCGGCATCGGCCCCGGCTCAATCTGCACAACCCGCATTATCGCCGGTGTCGGTGTGCCTCAGCTGACGGCTGTCTACGACGTCGCCAAGGCTCTCGAAGGCACCGGCGTGCCTTTGATCGCCGACGGCGGAATCCGCTATAGCGGCGACATTGTGAAAGCCCTCGCCGCCGGCGCCTACAGCGTCATGCTCGGCGGAATGCTTGCCGGTGTAGAGGAAAGCCCGGGCGACACTATCATCTTCAACGGCCGCAAATATAAGACATATCGCGGCATGGGCTCGCTCGAAGCTATGGAGAAAGGCTCGAAAGACCGTTATTTTCAGGCCAACGAGACCGACGCCAAGAAACTCGTGCCTGAGGGTATCGCCGCCCGCGTGCCCTATAAGGGAACACTCTACGAGGTTGTCTATCAGACCCTCGGCGGCCTTCGTGCCGGCATGGGCTACTGCGGCGCCCGCGACATCGATGCGCTCCACCACGCCCAGTTCACGCGCATAACCGCCGCCGGTGTCAACGAAAGCCATCCCCACGACGTCGCCATCACCAGCGAAGCCCCGAACTACAGCGCCCGCGAGCGCTGATCCCGCTTCGCTTCGGCCCCCACAACGGCATATCCACCCGCGCGGATATGCCGTTTCTGCTTTGGGTGTTGTCAGGCGATGTCAGATATTCCTCGAACTTCAATATGTCAGTGAGCATTTACAATACTGAAAGTTCAATATTTAAATCTGTTGTGCGTGATTTTTGCCCATCCCGATGATTAACTTTGCCGAGGATGCACGTAGTCTCGTGTAAAATAGTTAACTTCGCATCTGAATAAGCGTTTGCCGCTGACGAAGACCGTAAATGTGATTACTAACCTATAATCAATGTGCTAAGTAACTTCCTCGCGGATGCATAAAGGTTTGATAGTCTGTCTGTCTGCATGGTGGTTTCTTACTTGTTAATAATGGCAGAAAAAAAAACTTTTCTTAAAGGAAAAAAACCAATTACCTTTCTTGACCTCTTTGCCGGAGCAGGTGGTATAAGTGAGGGCTTTCTTCAGGCATATACCTCTGATAAGTATTTCAAGTTTGTTCTTGCGAGCGATATTAACGAGAACTGCGAGTTAACCCACATTGTCAGATATAATCACCAGCTCGGGCTAGACACTAAGTTCCTTACTGCTGATATTATGGCTCCGGATTTTATGCCTCGTCTGCTTGCACAGCTCGGAAATGTTGCAATAGACGTTGTGACAGGTGGCCCAAGCTGTCAGTCTTTCAGTTTGTCGGGTCGTCGCAAACGTTTTGACAAAAGGGATAATTTGTTCCTCCACTATCTTGCAGTAATTCGTAAACTGCGCCCAAAATACTTTGTTATGGAGAATGTCAAAGGTCTTCTCACCAAAGACAAGGGAAAATTCAAAGAAGCTATAATCAGAGAAATCCGTTCGATAATTGACGATAAAAATATACCGCCATTTATTCTGTTCCTAACAGGGCTTCTTGATAAGAACGCATCTACATTTGTCAGAAATTGTATTCTTACGAAAATTAAAATGGAGGTGACAGATGATGAAGATGCGCGTTCTGAACGAGACAACTATTTTGCTGCTCTTGAAGCCCAATTTAAAGCCATTACCCGCAAAATAGACTATCGTCTTAGTAAATCAAACATCAACATCGCTACGATTCGTCATGGCCTGAACCTACTCTGTCGTACTGACGAACGAAATGCAATCTCGGCAGCGATAATCAATGAAAAAGCGCAGGCTGATATCGACAATGATTTCTTTGTCAATCAGTTCAATAACTTTATATCGTTCATTGATGATTCGACGATAATTAATACCATCCTTTCTGCAATCGATACCTTTAACGAGTTCGATAAATCTTCAAACGATGTCGATGAGTTTCGAGAAATGATAAAGCTGTATTCCTATACGCTCGATGAGACATTTGCGCTGTTAAAGAATATCGTAGAAAGTAAAGAAGAATCCGCGGAACTTGAGAAATACCTTGAAAATATCAGACTCTACCGAGTCGCCAAGCCCATAGTCGCTCTTGCCGCAGATTACGGCGTGCCGCAGAATCGCGAGCGCGTTCTTTTTATTGGCTGTCGAAAAGATCAGGAACTTATTGACGCCGTGCCTCCCACTGTTAGTGATGAAGAAAAAGTAACGGTCTATGAGGCTATCCACGATTTGGATTTTTTAGGTAACGGTTCGATTGCTGATACTTATGGCGTTCGGCGTGTCATTCCTGAATATGAGGCCCTTATTCGTCGACGCGAAGTTCAAGGACATATCTCTGATGGTAACGGTACTCATACATTCTCTGAATGGTCTAAGATAGGCCGTTTCGGACATAGATTTGATTTCTGCTCTGAGCCCTTTTATGTTCGTTCCCTCGAAGATTTGAACAACAATTTGTTCTGCGAAGCTCCGATATTATACAATCATCAGACAAGTTCTCAAAGCGATAATGTTAGAGAACGGCTTTCTATCATTGCTAAGCATGGTGTATACGATGAAGATTGCAAAGTAGAACTTGCGCAGCTGGGGCTAGAGTCGAATAAGCGAAATTATACCGTTCTAAACCCTAAAGGGCAGAGTCCAACAGTAGTTACTATGCCCGATGATTTCATTCATTATGCAGCTCATCGGGCAATGACAGTTCGCGAAATGGCTCGTCTACAGTCTTTTGATGATTCTTTTGTTTTTCAAGGGAAGCGTCAGACAGGGGGGGGCAAGAGGAAGTCTGAAATTCCGCAATATACGCTTGTTGGCAATGCAGTACCTCCGTTGATGGCAAGAGCTATAGCTAACACTATCCTGAAACATATAAAATAGTCTCCCATGATACACATGCGTCCATATAATGCTTTTGAAGCCAAGAATGTAAAGTTTTTGGTTGACAAGCAGGTGGAATTTACAACCATTCAAATCACCGAAACAGGCCTGAAGAAAAGCATATTGGACGCGACTGCTCCTGTGCGTGCTTATTTTAAGGAAAAAAATGTGCATGATTATGAAGCTCAGCTTCAAGGCCCGGAGCATAAGCGCATTGTTGACACCTATATTTTGACAGAAGACGCTCAATATCTAACAAGGACATCTCTTTATCGACCCATTACTAAAAAAGGTGATCCTCGACTTTGGGTCAATAAAGTTAGAGATGTTGAGTTTCTCCGTGCAAACGATATTTTCGCAATTATTGCTCGTTGTGGCATCCTTTTCACAGTGAATCTAACTGCCGTAAATATCGAAAAAGTATGCGCATCACCAATAGACACTCCGTTGAAAGATCTAATCTTTGAACTCTCTCTCGAAAAGAACTCTGTAAGTAATGAGCTGCTCGGCCTTATTAAAAATAGAATGTCAGACTGGATGCCGGCGGAAATCTTAGCCGATACAGGCATTGGACGTACAGTAGAATCGGTTCTTGGTATTGACATGAATCCTTCATAGACGAATTTTTCTTCAAGTCTGCCATGATCATAATGCTTTAGCTTGCCTTCCTCTAACGATTTGACGACATAGAAAGATCCGTCAACGGTGGGTATGTCATCAAGATTACCCGAGGTAAAAGCAGCTCGCGTCATTTCATTCAATTTTGCTTTGCCTTCGGGAGAAGAGTTCAGCGAGTCAATGTACTCAGTGAGCGGCGAGTAGAATTTTGAGTCTGTCGTATTTGTCAGCAGGATGTATTGGTCTGTCACATCGTCCTTACCGTTTCGTGGATTGGGGCGATGGGCTGTATAGCTGACTTCGATGTCGGCTTTTGGTTGTGCTATTGCGGCTATCGCCATAAAGCACAAGATGATTGATGTGATTAATCGATTCATAATCATTTGTGGTAATCGGTTTCTATCAGGTCGAAGCCTTCGGGCAGGGGGTCATCTTTCATGTCTATGCCAAATTCTGCGTTCATCTGCGCTCCTGAATTGTTATAGAAGGACCACTGCAATTTCAGCATATCCTTACGGTTGACCTTATTTGAAAGTTCATGCCCATACATTTTTTCAGGAAAAGGTTTATTGGATGTTTCTATTCCTATTGCTTCAAAACGATATTTCCCATTGTCGGCATCAGCTTTAAGGATTAGTCCCGGCACTCCGCACAATTTCCACGGTCCATCATGTATAGGGATTTCCGGTGTGAACCATACGGTCCAGTGTCGTCCGTGATAATCGGTTTCTGCCAAAAGACATTCATAACCGAGAATGGTCATGGTCGAATCAGTGATTTCCCAGTTTTGTTCGCCCATGTCTTCTTCGTAATGACCGAGTTCCCCGGCGGCTTCTCCATAATACGTTGTTTTTCTTTCACCAAAATTTTTAACAACGTATGTTCTTGAACCAGGGAGCAACGACGGTCTCTGTCCTGCTGCATTTGCTGCTTCTACCATACTGTTGAACTGAACAGTCCCTTGTGGGGTTGAGAGCATTGAATCAACAACGAGAGTCATCGGATTATAATAATGTGAAATATAACCGTTAGCCAACAATATCATTTTTTCTTTCTTATTGGCACCTGTCCAGTTTTTGTAATTTTCGGTGTACTCCACTTTGATTTGCGCATTTTTCTGCGCGATAACTGTGCTTACTGTAAAACACAGAAGAAGAAGGAATGTGATTAGTCTGTTCATTTTCTAATAGTTAGTGAGAGAAGCAACTGCCGGCCACGGAGCTGTCGCTGGCTCTCGAATGATGAGAGCTGCGAGTAAGTGGTGTAATTGTAGCTTCGTTTGTTGAGTATGTTGGTGAGGGACGCGGCAAACTCTATCTTCTTGTTTAGCTGAAAGGTCAGTTTGGTGTCAAGCATCACTATATTTTTATAGTTGTGTTCGGTCAACTCGTTGCGGTAATGCTCGCCACTGACAGTCCATTGCCATTTGCGGTGGGGAATGAAAGTCAGGCTCAACTCGTTCTCCATTGTCGAGAGCCACGACTCGCTCAGACCATTCATCGTCAAGCGGCTGTCGGAATAGTCTATACGATAATCGAAACTGAACCATAGGCAAGGGTTGCCGTTGATTTTGCCACCAACACTCCAACCGGTGCTGACTGAATTGACGGATTGCTGCTGCGAGAGCAGATGCGACTCGTTGCGACTGAACGAGCCGTTGACATTACAGCTTCCGCGCATGAAGTCGAGAGTCTTGCCGATGTTGCCCATCGCCATGAGAGTTTTTGCATCGTTCTTGGCGTCGGCATAGCTGTAAACGACATAATCGCCATAAAGCTGCTGCGCCATAGTATATGGAACGTGTGTCCACGAGTGCATCACCATGCCGTTGGCAAATAATCCGTGGCGGGTGTGTTTGTAATTGACACTTGCGGATACGTTCTGCGACGATGAGTTGTAGAAATCATCCACACCGCTTTTCAGAGTGCGGTAGTTCGTCATTATGAGTTCGGGATGGATAAGGTTGAGATTCATCGGCGAGCGTCCGAGGCCTCCGCGCAAGGTACCTGAAAAGCGGTTGTTCGGTTTCCAGTTGAAACTGAGCGACGGAGAGAAATAGACCTCGTCGCGGTTGGCAATCGCTTTGTCAAAAGTATAATGGGAGTAACTTAGAGGTAGGTTGAGCGACAGATTCACCCGGCGCACCCAGTATTCAAACTTAGGAGTGGCATATACGGTGAGATAGTTGGTACTGACTATGTTTTCAGTCAGACCGGGAAGTTCCTCCGGCAATTCGGGCAGTTGCGAGTCCATGGAACGGATATAACCTTTTATTCCACCTTCAAGGCTCAGTGTCAACCCCTTTATATTGAAGGCGTATGCCGCGCTCTCATGCGTATAGAAGGCATGGTCGGAGATATGCTGACGAAACTGCTGACTGTTCATATCGAGATTCAGCGTCTGTGGTAGGGATTCCCATTCGTTCACGCTTTGGAATGTCACCAAGTGTTTACCTTTGAAGCGTTTTATCATCTTGAATTTGTTGCCGACATAGTAATCCGGCAACTTGGCAGACTGTCCGTTGGGTAAAGATCCGGTTGTAGAGAGGCTTACATTATCCCAGTCTATGTTTGTCTGGAGCGTGTTGTTGATGAACGCCGTTTTTTGGTTAAGCTCATAGATGAACTTTCCGCTCAAGGAATGGCTGTGTTCCGTACCGCTTCGGTTTTCGGTGATTATGCGGTTACCATCTTCAAGAAAGTACGTTGTGATGTTAGAGGCGTCTGCTGTCAAGCGATTGAAAGAATAGTCGATATTGGCCTTGAACTCGCCATTTTTCAGCTTCCAAAGACTGTTGGTCGATACCAGGAAGGAGCGGTTGAAGAGTGTCCGTTTGTCGCTTAGTGACGGCACTCCGGGTAGTCCGATTCCGACATATTGGTTGAGTCTTGTCTGCCGACGGTCGGCGAAGAAATCGGTACTCGATGATGCAAGATTCTCGCCGGTATTGTTGGTGCGCAGGGTGGTTATGTTTTGAAATCCGGGCATCACGGCCATAGCGAACAGTTCGCCGTCCCAAACCACACCTTCCGGCTGCCACGAATAACCTCCACCGGCATCGCCGTGGAATGTCCATGTGGCTTTTGCCTTGTTCTTCAGTTTGAGGTTGATGGCTGCTTTGTCTGAGAAAGAGATTCCCGACAGCACCTGCATTGGCTGATGGTTCTCCATTACCTCGACCGCGCCCACATCTTCATGGCTTATGCCGTTGGTGGCTACGCCGTATTTGCCACCGAGCAGGTCGGAACCTTCGATGTAGAACTTGTTGATGTCCTCGCCTTGATACTGTATCTTGCCGTTGTTGGCGACATCAATACCGGGCATACGTTTCAGCACATCGCCGATAGACCGGTCTTGCTGTTGGGCGAAACTGCCGACATTATAGGTGATGGTGTCGCCCTGTTCCCTTATGCGGTCAGCCTTGACAGTAACCTCTTTGAGTAAGGTGGTGCCCGGCTCCATATAGACAGTCAATGGAAAACTCACGCTGTCAAGTGGAATAGACTGCTTGGCGAAGCTCATCATGGCAACTTCCAGATGGCAACCGGTTACCGACGGTATTGTGATGGCGAAACCTCCGTCAGACTTTGAAGAGGCGAATTTCTTTATCTTTCCGTCAGCTCCCTTGATAATGACCGATGCACCGACAAGAGGTTCATTGCTCTCCTTGTCGATAACCTTGCCGGCAACATTGACCTGCGCCACGGCATTTGCCGCTACAACGAGAAATAGCAAGTATGTGAAAAGTCGGGTCATAGGTCGTGGGGATAATCGGTTTCCTCTCTGTCGCCGTGTATCACTCTCGGTTCGTTGTCTCCCGGAGCCGCTTTTGGCCCGACTCCAAAGGCTGCATTCATCTTTGCGCCGAAATTGGAGTGTTTATATTTCCACCAGTTACTGAAAAACTTATCGCGGGTCACTGTGGTGCGACCTCGCCGGTCGTCGTAGGTGAAAACACCGACAACTAAGTTCGGATTCTGCGTCAGACCGTCCGCCACGAAATGATACTCCTCATTGCTATCATATGCCTCAAGAATCAGGCCCGGTAGTCCGCAAAGTTTCCAAGGACCATCCTGAACAGGTATTTCCGGGGTAAACCATGCTGTCCATTTACGCCCCCGGTAGTCGGAAATGGCTTTGAAACACTGATATCCGATGATATCTTTCGACTCATCCGATATCTCCCAATCAGGTTTTTCCCAATCCTCGGTATATTGCCACCGCTCCATATCGAAGTAATCTCGCTCTATCACTTTCCCTTCAGGGATATTCTTGTAGATATAGCTCCAATAGTGACCGGATAACAACTGTGAGTCATCTTTTTTGTCGCTCATCACTCTTGCCCTGTCTATTTCCCAGAAAGCAGCAGGATCCACAGCCGTGATGGAATCTTTCCATAATCGTTTTGTGCCACAGAAAACTGACTTGTTTTCTCCGATACGAAGTATTACAGGATCTTTGAAAAAGCGTGAATCCCTTTTGGTCGTATCGTAAACCGCTGTTCGGGTATAATGCACTTCCAGTATTACAGGCTCAGCATCCTTTACCCACTTGTCAGCGTAAGCTGCCAATGAGGCGAATGCCACAAAAATATATGTCAATAATCTTTTCATCATCTGTAATCGGTTTCAAAGAAATCATATTCTGTCTGTGGCGAAGCATCCGGACCAAGGTCCAGCATCCCACCCGTGACGGCTTTTGCCATTGCATTACTGTTATCCCGGTAATTCCGCATGCTGCGTAGCATATCGAGCCTATTCATCTTTTCATACTTCGTACTGAACAAAGGATAAATAGGCTGAGAACTTGTTTCTATTCCGTTAGCAGTGAAACTGTGTTGTCCTGAGGGTTCGCTCGCTTCCATAACAAGTCCCGGCAGTCCGCAGAATTTCCACGGACCATCCTGCATAGGAATTTCGGGAGTGAACCACACAGTCCACTTCCGACCGTGATAATCGGTGGTCGCAATGATACATTGATAGTCCAAAATCGTTTTGGTGCTGTCTTCCACTATATTCCATTCAATTTCAGAAAACGGTTCCTCATAGTAACCACATTCACCCATTCCGGCTTCATCGTAGACGGTTGAAACTGATTTGCCAAAATCCTTTGTCACATATAAACGCGAGTGATATACTACCCCGTCCATAGCACTGTGATCCCGATTTTTCACGTATGCTGCCGCGGCTGCATCAAACATCTGCCTCTCCTTTGCTCTCCCCGAAGGCGTGGAAAGCAAAGAATCCCGATACTCTGTGCTCGGGCAATAGAATTTGCTCTGATTGTTATTGGCGAGAAGAATAAACGGCACATCGCGTTCAACAACAGTGCCATCACTAAGCATGGATTTCTTATGGTAATTATAGCTGACCTTGATTTCTGCCCGTGGATAATCTTGGCTCTTCTTTTTAGCACTTGCCCCAAGAAAGAGACAAAGAAGAACTGATACTATAATAAATCGGTTTGTTTCCATTGCCATATATTGTTCTCTACGGACTCTAATAGAGAGATTATTCATAAAAAGAAACGTGAGCCAACTATGCCACGTCGTGATTTGTTGGTCGTAGGAAACCATTAGTGCAGATGTAACAATAGCAGCCCACGCTATAAGCGTGAGAACCACTATGCTATCTCTTGCACTGATTCTTGAATTTCCTACGTTCACAAATCACAAGATAAGCATAACGCTTCTTATTTTTCCAAAATGTCGTGGACAGTCCGAAAGCTATCCGATTGCAAAATTAACGAAAATATTTGATATAGAGAACTTACGTCGCGGATTTTTAGTAACTTTGCATTGCAAACCACAATGGAAAAGACAACGAAGTCGAAATATTATCTCTTCATTGACGAGTGCGGAGACCATAACCTCGCAAAGTATGACCCCGGATTCCCGGTGTTTACTTTGTGCGGTATTCTTGTGTCCCGGCAGAATCTCAACGCGCTGAATAAGGCTTTTGAGGAATTGAAGATAGAGATATTCGGCACAAAAGATGTAGTTATACATTCTGTTGACATCCGTAAATGGCGTGGACCATTCTCGGTTCTTGCTGATGAGGGATTAAGGGTGAGATTCTTTGAAGGCATCGAGAAAATACTGAGCCAAAATAATGCTTATGTCATTGTAAGCTGCACGATTCTCAAAGAACAGCTTAACAAATTCTGCGTCCGTGGCGAGGAAGACGATGTATATGGTTTGTCTCTGTCATATCTGATTGAGAGAAGCATCTTCTGCGTTGACAATGAAAGAAAAGAGGGGTCTCTACCTGAGATCTCTATTGTAGTGGAACGGCGAGGTAAGAAAGAAGACAACAAACTCCTCAACTATTATAACGGTCTCCGCAATCATGGCACGAAATGGGTAGCGCCCGACCGATTAAGGGCAAGAATCAGAGATTTCGGTTTCAACAACAAGAAAGACAACATTATTGGATTGCAGATAGCGGACTTGATAGCGTATCCGTTAACCATCCACCTACTTCACCCCGAAAGACATAACCCATCATACGAAGCTGTAAAGCACAATATTTTCCAAGACAACGGAGTGCTGTTGGGACAGAAAGTTATACCGCATTAAATAAAAAAGAGCGGTCTTACGACAGCTCTTTCCGACCGGGCAAAACCGATCCCTAAAATCGTTGCTCGCGCAAGCGAAGTATTTCTTTCAAGGGGAAACTACCCTTTGTGGATGCAAAGATAGTAAACATTTTTGGATTCCACAAAATTTTAACGCCTCATTCCAACGAAAAGTTTTTATTCACTGCTATTTATCTCATCGGGCAATACATTCAGCTGCTTATCAACTCGGTATCGGGGCTGATTGAAAGCGGCGCAGAGAAGCATGAACAGGTCGCGTATTTCGAGCATGGAATAGTGCTCTACTGCGCTACTGCCTACTTCATGAAGTCCGGTTGCATACATATTTACCTGCGCTTTGTTGGCGATGTCGATATGGGTTTTACGACACAGTTTGCTACTGCCTACCGAATGTAGTGGCACTCGGTTCATCGTGCCTGTCGCCTCATCGTACTGGTTAACCAATCGGTCAATCTTGCAATGTTCAAGAAGCTTCTTAATCTTGGCGTTGTATCCGCTTTTGCCGGAGGCATATTTGAGGATACCAAATTTGAAACCGGAACGTTTAACGATTTCCAACGCAAACAGCATCAATGGCGTTTTCTTTTCCCGGCGGTCATTCTGTGTTTTCATCGTTTTCTTGGGGAGATATTGAACGTATGGAATTCCGTCATCGGTAACGGCAACGCTCAACATTGACAACTTCATAAAATCGCCGATACGACAACCTAGTGCGCATTGAAGAAGAAAAGCATCTTTGGTTTCCTTCAGACTGTCGGGCACATCTGCAACCATCACCTGCTGAACCTCATCATAACGGAGGAAGAAAGGGTCATCATACTGTTCTCTCAGTGCCTCATTCCTCCTCTTCTTGGTGAGACGACGGAAGGGAGATTTAAAAATCTCGTCATTCTCCTCCAGCTCATTGAAGAAAGCCTGTAATGCACGGAGTTTCGCTGATGCCGTGTTGATGCTCGCCTGCTTGGTCGGTATGGAGATCTTTTGCAAGCTACCATAGACAGCCTTATGCTTATCCACATACTTGTATTCATTGATTACGAACTCACGGAATGCCAATATATCTTCCGGAGTAAACTGTTCCGGCGTATACTTCGACTTTTTGAAAATGATAAGATAGCGGGAAAGCTTGTCCCATACAATCTTGTATATTTTAGCGCGTCCCTCGCTGACGGTGCCGTATGTTTTCAAGCCGTCGATATATCTGTCGAAGCGTGCCAACAAAGTTTCAGCTTCTTCAACCTTGGCGACTTTATATTTCTCGGGATTGAGAACCATATCTATTCTCGCCTCAAAGTCTGTGGCGTCAAATTCGGGACATTCATCCTTTAGTTGCTTATAGGCTTCGTGCATCGCATCAATCTCGCGGGTAATCGCAAGACGCAATTCTTCATTATAGATGCTGACACGCGGTTTCAGCGAGCCATCCATGTCAAACTTTTTCAAGTCAGCCAAATCTGCCTCGATATTGCTCTTGTGAAAGAGCTGTACTTCGCGTCCCTCGGTAAGACGGAAACGAAGCCTGATTTTACCGCTCGTCTTGGTCGTGCGGAGGTAGAGAGTTATTCTTTCCATAGGTGGTTGTGCATTTCAAATTACCGTTGTGCAAGTATAACGTTTTTGCACAACCAAAAGTGCGTTGAGATAAATGCTTATGAATTTATTAACATTCAAAATCGTTCTAATTCATTGATATATACCACTTATTCCATTCAACATCATTCGTCGCCAATCATAATTCTGAATCCTTCCAAGAATCCCGATTACAAGGGTATTGAGTTGAAAAGTCATCGGGAAGCTTCGAAGGTGCGCAACACTTTGTTTACGCAGGCTCCTGAATGGGCAATCAGTAGATTAAAAAGCGGTCGGGCTATTGTAGAAGAATATGGATATATACCTGCTGGTTATACACATAAATCTTTGCACGTCACACTTGCAGCAAATCGTCCCAATCCACAGGGTCTTGGCCTATTGGTTCAACCACAATTGGGTTTGCTCGAAGCTGACGAGTTCGCTCTACTTGCGATGGATGACGGTTCATTCCGTAAAGTTAACGATGTCGCTGCTTGGCAACTGATTAACCTCCATGAACGCTTGCTTACAAAGCATCATGAAACTTTTTGGATTGAAGCAGAAACCAAAAAAGAATCGGGCCGCGAATATTTCCGTGTCTCGCAGATTCTCCACACCAAGAATCCGATTACGTCGCAGTTTGATGTTCTACTTGACCAAGGTCACATTACCGTTGACTTTTTACTTTGCCGTAATTCTGGGGGTGATACTTACAGCTTCAAAATAAAAGGGAAAGCCCGTCAACTCTTATTCCCACGGAGCCACACATATAATCTAAAAGCATTTTAAATTATGACTTATTGGATATTGCCATGGCGGACTACGGTTTTTGATTTGCCGAAGAGTCTAAGCGATTTCGGTTTTGTAGAATGGAGACAAGTCAACAAATTGTCAATTGGAGACATTGTATTCCTATATTCAACGAAGCCAATAGGTCAAATCCTATATATGCTTCGGGTTACCAAAATCAATATCCCTTTTTCTGAATCCATAAATAAGAATTATCTGTTTTCAACTTATAAATACTACTTAAAACCGACAGATTTTTATGCGCGCCTTCAGCCAATAGCGGAAGCAGCGGAGAATAATTTTGAGCTCTCATATGAAAGGCTCAATCAGTTAGGCATCAAATCGAGACTTCAAAAAGGAATTACTGTAAGTGGGAATGTCCTTATTCATATTCTTGACAATTTCGATGTTATCTTCAATGAGTCTTCAAGGACATATGAAGAAGGTCTTTCACATAAAGTTGCGGTTACATCTTATGAGCGTAATCCTATTGCCAGAAAAGAGTGCTTAAGTAAGTACGGCTATTCTTGTCAAATATGCGGAATGAATTTTGAGAATGTATATGGTAAAGTTGGAAAAGGATTTATTCACGTCCATCATCTATCATTCATTTCGTCACATGGAGGAGCTTCTCATAATATTGACCCGAAAAATGATTTAATACCTGTCTGCCCAAATTGCCATGCCATGTTACATAGACGTCTAAATGGCAAATATTTGACTCCCATAGAATTGAAAAACATGCTTCTAAAATGAATGAGCATGACGATTTAAACAATTTCTGCAATGTAATGAAAAAACTCGTAGCGGGCAATAAAGAGCGGGGGAGTTTCGTTATTTTTTTGTAATTTTGGGGCTTGAAAAAGCCGTGGGCAAGCTATGCCCATCCCTTACGACTTAAACATCTGAACTACGATGAAAAAAATTCTAATCCCGGCAGCGCTGATTGCAGCCGCTATTCTCTCCGGAGCTGCCAAAAAGAACGATCCGACCCTTATGACTGTCAACGGCAAGCCCGTTAAGGTCAGCGAGTTCACTTATCTTTATAATAAGAACAACCAGCAGCAGGCCGAGCCCCAGACTCTCGACGAATATGTCGATATGTTCGTCAACTACCGTCTGAAGGTGGCCGACGCCGAGGCTGCCGGTCTCGATACGACTGCCGCTTTCAAGAAAGAATATGACGGATATTGCGACGATCTGGCCAAGCCTTTCCTGACCGATTCGACCGTCGTCGAAAAGCTCAGCCGTGAGGCCTACGAGCGCATGAAAAAGAATGTGAAGGTAAGCCATATAATGCTTCCTGTCGGCCGCACTCCCGATGAGCGCATGGCTAACCGCGCCCGCCTCGACAGTATCAGAACCGCCATTCTCAACGGCGCTGATTTCGGCGATATGGCTGTGAAATATTCGTCGGACCGCTCGGCTCAGCGCAACCGCGGCTCGATGGGATATGTCAAGGCCGGCTCTTTCCCTTATCCGTTTGAATATGCTGCCTACAATACTCCTGTCGGACAGATTTCGGAGGTTATCGACGATGCCCCCTACGGATGGCATATCATCCGCGTTGACGACGTCCGTCCTGATGCCGGCGAATGGCACGCCCGCCATATCCTTAAACTGACCCGCGGCCTCGACGATGCTGCCGCAGCAGCCAAAAAAGCTCAGATCGACTCGATTTACAACGTGCTTGCCGGCGGCGCCGATTTCGCCGAAGTTGCCGCCAAGGAGAGCGAAGATCCCGGATCGGCGCGTCGTGGCGGCGATGTCGGCTGGTTCGGCTCGGGCCGTATGGTGCCTGAGTTTGAGAATGCAGTGGCCGGAGCTGCCGACGGTCAGATAACCAAACCGTTCGCAACGAGCTACGGCTACCATATCGTCGAACGTCTCGGCCATCGCGATCTTGCCGACTACGAGAGCATGCGCCAGAATATCGCCGCACAGATCGGCCGTGACAGTCGCAGCGCCGAACCGCGCCGCGCCAAGGTCGCACAGCTCCGCAACCAGTACGGCGCCAAGCTCGATCCCAAGGGAATAGCCAAGGCCGACGCCCTCATCGACAAGCATCAGGGCATTGATTCGGTCACTCTCTCACACCTCCTTTCCGACTGGACAACCATCGGCGTTGTCGGCGGTCATAAGGTCAAACTCAGCGATGCTGCTGCGGCTATGCCCAAATACGACGGCAAAGTCAGCGCCGCTGCCGGTAAAGACGAATTCCGCAAGGCTGCCGAAACGGCTCTCGACAACGCCACTGTCGAGACGGCCCGCGAGAATCTCGCCGCTGCCGACGAGAACTACCGCAACCTGACCAAGGAATACCGCGACGGCATTCTTCTGTTCGACGTCAGCAACGACCGCGTGTGGGACCGCAGTAATAAAGACACCAAAGGTCTTGAAGACTTCTTCAACCTTCACCGCGCCAACTACAGCTGGGACGCTCCGCGCTACAAGGGCGTCATCGTGTCGGCTACAAACGATTCCATCGCCGATGCCGCGAAAGCCTACCTTAAGGCCAATCCCGTGGGTCTCGACTCAATCGTCGCCAAGCTTCGCGACCAGTTCGGCCGCAATGTGAAGGTTGAGCGCAAGCTCTTCCCGAAGGGTGAAGACGCCGTTATCGACTATGTCGCTTTCGGAGGCGAGAAGCCTGCCGCTCAGGGAAAATGGACCTCGTTCTTCCTTCTTGAGGGCAAGCTCCTGAATGCTCCCGAAGAGGTCGGCGACGTGCGATCGGCTGTAGTCAACGATTATCAGAAATATCTCGAGCAGCAGTGGCTTACCGAGCTTAAAGCCAAATATCCGGTTGTCATCAACAAGAAAGAGCTTGAGAAGATCCGCAAAGCAGAAGCGGCTAAAAAGTAAATACTAAAGTGAATATCAAGAAAGTAGCCATACTGGCCGGACTTTGTGCGGCGGCAACACTTGTTGTTGTCGCCGGCACTGATAATGTCGCTGAAGAGGTGGCATGGGTGGTCGGCGACCAGCCTATCTGGAAATCCGACATCGAGGAAGCCTACCAGCAGATGCTCGCCGAGCGCATGCCTGTCAACGGCGACCCCTATTGTGTCATTCCCGAGCAGCTTGCCGTTGAGAAGCTCTATCTCCATCAGGCCGATCTCGACACCGTCGAGGTGCAGCCGACAATGATATCGCAGCAGGTCGAGAGCCAGCTGAATTATTATGTCGCCAACCTCGGCTCGAAGGAGAAGGTCGAGCAGATGTTCCGCAAATCGTTTCCCGAAATGCGCGAGAAACTGACCGAGATGCTGACGAACCGCAGCCGCATCCAGCAGGTTCAGATGGCTCTGACAAAAGACATCAAGACAACGCCCGCCGATGTTCGCCGCTATTTTCAGAATCTTCCGGCTGACAGTGTCCCTTATGTGCCGCTGACCGTCGAAACCCAGATTCTGACCCTTTCGCCCGCCATTCCGCGTCAGGAGATCGAAGACGTCAAGGCGCGCCTCCGCGATTATGCCGACCGCATAAACCGCGGCGAGAGCGATTTCTCCACACTGGCGATCCTCTATAGCGAAGACGGCTCGTCGTCGCGCGGAGGCGAGACAGGATTTATGGGCCGCGGCCAGATGGTGCCTGAATATGCTGCCGTAGCTTTTAATCTGACCGACCCCAAGAAGGTGTCGAAAATTGTCGAGACGGAATTCGGTTTCCATATCATTCAGCTCATAGAGAAGCGCGGCGACCGAATCAACACCCGCCATATTCTTCTCCGTCCGAAGGTCAGCGACAAAGACCTGACCGAGGCTCTCGAACGTCTCGACACTCTCCGCAACGACATCGTTGTCGATAAAAAAGGCACTTTCGAACAGGCTGTGGCCCTGCTCAGCCAGGACAAGGACACCCGTAACAACCGCGGGATAATGGTCAACGAAAACACCGGCACAACCCGTTTCGAGATGTCGCAGCTGCCTCCCGAGGTGGCGCGTGCGGTCGCCGGTCTCCAGCCCGGCGAAATCTCGAAGCCGTTCATGATGAAAGACCAGAAACTTAACCGCGACGTTGTCGCAATGGTGAAACTGACATCGCGGCTCGAAGGCCATAAGGCCAATCTTGCCGACGACTATCAGCAGATAAGCGCTATGTATGAAGATGCCCAGCGCTCAAAGATTCTCGCCGACTGGCTTGAGAAAAAAATAGCCGACACCTCGGTGCGTATCGAAGACAACTGGCGAAACTGCGAGTTTACCCATAAAGGCTGGATTAAAGAAAAGCAATCGTCGGCCAATGAATAAGCCTCAGTGCGACCCGTCTTTAAGAAATCGTCGCCCCCTGCGCCGCCTGCTGGCAGCTCTGGGGGCGGTGGCGTTGCTTACGCTTCCGCCCGCTCTGGCGGCTCCTCCAGCTCCGAAAGCCGCGAAGTCGCCTGCTCCGGCTAAGAAGGAGGCGCCGCTTAAGCCGGTGATTCCCTCGGCTAACCGTCATCAGCCCGGAAAGGTGTTTCTCGAACATGCCGATATTCTCGAGCTCGACGAGATGCGCTCGCGCGACTATCAGATTCTGCGCGGATCGGTGGTGTTCCGCAAAGACAATATGTTCATGTATTGCGACAGCGCCTATTTCTACGAGGCGTCGAATTCGCTCGATGCTTTCGGAAATGTCAGGATGGAGCAGGGCGACACTCTGTTTGTCTATGGCGACGAGCTGAACTATAACGGTCTCGACGAAATGGCGCGCCTCTTCGCCAACCCCGGCAAGAAGGCCCGGCTCGTCAACCGCGACGTGAAAATCGAGAGCGACCGCTTCGACTATGACCTCGCGCGCAATGTCGGCAGCTACGACCTCGGAGGAAAGCTCAGCGACCGGCAGAACACTCTGACCTCGCTCGAGGGCTACTATTATCCCGCTACAAAGGATGCCTATTTCTATAAGGATGTCAGGCTGTTCGGCCCACGCGGCAACGACACGCTCAGGATGTTCACCGACTCGCTGAAATATAATACCGGCACGCATGTGGCCGAGCTTCTGTGCTCCACCCGAATCATTAACCGCGACGGCGAGATCAATTCGAGCAGCGGATTCTACAACACGCAGTCGGGCATTGCCGACCTTTTCTCGCGCTCGACCGTCGTCACCCGCCGCGGCAACACACTGACGGGCGACACCCTTTTCTACGACCGGCAGAAAGGCTACGGCGAGGCGTTCGGCAATATGGTGTTGACCGACTCGGTGCGCCAGTCGACTCTTATCGGCGATTACGGATACTACTGCGAGCTTAACGACAGCGCCATGGCGACCGGAAATGCTCTTGCTATGGAATATTCGCGCCGCGACACCCTCTGGCTCCACGGCGACACTATCCGCGCGTTCCGTTTTCCCGACTCGACGACAGTCACCACCGCCTACGGCGGCGTTCGTTTTTTCCGCAAGGATATTCAGGGGATGTGCGATTCGCTCAGCTTCCGCGAACGCGACTCGATTCTGCGGATGTACCGCCATCCGATGATCTGGAGCGGTGCCCGCCAGATCCACGGCAATCTCATTGCCGTCCATCTCAACGATTCAACGGCCGACTGGGTGCGCCTGCCCGATTTCGGCATGATGGTCGAGCATATCGCTGAAGACTGCTACGACCAGCTCAGCGGCTCCGACATGAGTGTCTGGCTCAACGATACGACCGTGCAGCGCCTCTTTATCGACGGTAATGTGCAGATAATCACCTTCCCGATGGAGCGTGACTCAAGCTATAATAAATTCACCTTTGTCGAGACGAGCTATCTCGACGGACTCTTCACCGGCAATCAGGTCGACAGCATCGTCATGTGGCCCGAGACATCGGGAAAAATGACGCCGCTCTATCTGGCCAAACGGTCGAGCTATTTCTTACCGAACTTCCAGTGGTATCAGCAGATGCGTCCGCTGGCTCCCGACGAGGTGTTCGACACTCCCGAGGGGATGACCGAACTGCTGCGCAGTCCCGAAGTCGGCGGCAAACGACGTCCGACGGCCATGACCGGAATCGAAGACCGGCTGACGCCGAAAGTGCCTGACCGCGGCCCTGAGCCTGTGTCGCCCCCACCGGGCGATCCGTCGCTTGTCGGACTGCCGCCCGAACCGACAGCGGTCACCGAGTCTCCTGAACCTGTTAAGCCTCCGACAGACCAATGAGTGACATTATAAAACTACTGCCCGATTCAGTTGCCAACCAGATAGCTGCCGGCGAGGTCATTCAGCGACCGGCGTCGGTAGTGAAAGAGCTGGTAGAAAACGCTGTCGACGCCGGAGCGTCGGCTATAACCATCGTTGTCAAAGACGCCGGACGGACACTTATCCAGGTCATTGACAACGGCCGCGGCATGAGCGATACAGATGCGCGCATGGCTTTCGAACGCCATGCCACGAGCAAAATATCGGCTGCCGACGATCTGTTCGGATTGACCACTATGGGGTTCCGCGGCGAGGCGCTGGCCTCGATATGCGCGGTTGCCCGCGTCGAAGTGCGCACAAAAACCAAAGATGCCGCCGTCGGCACGCGGCTTGTCATCAATGGCTCTGAAGTCGAGAGTCAGAAGCCCGAGAGTGCGGCCACCGGCACGAATATGCAGGTCAAGAACCTGTTCTATAACGTGCCTGCCCGCCGTAAGTTCCTGAAAAAAGATGCCGTTGAGATGGCTGCCATAACCCGCGAGTTCGAGCGACTGGCGCTGGTTAATACGGGGATAGACTTCACGCTTATCCATAACGACGTGACAATCTTTTCGCTGCGCCGCTCCACAGAACTGCGCCGCATCGCCGATCTCTTCGGAAAGAATCTCGACAAGCAGCTCATTCCCGTCGAGGCCTCGACATCGCTTGTCGAACTCCGCGGATTTGTCGGGCTTCCCGAATATGCGCGGCGCCGCAATCCGCTCCAGTATCTGACCGTCAACGGCCGCAATATGCGCCATCCGGTGTTCCATAAAGCCGTTCTCGAATGTTATGAGGGCCTGCTGGGTCCCGATGTCCAGCCCAATTATTTCATAGATTTCAAAGTCGACCCCTCGACAATAGATGTCAATATCCATCCGACCAAAAACGAGATAAAGTTCGAAAACGAACTCGCCATACGTCAGATTCTCGTGGCGGCGGTCAAGGAATCGCTCGGACGCTTCAACGCGGTTCCGTCGATCGACTTCGAGGCGGCCGACGTTCCCGACATACCGGCTTTCGCTTCGCAACCGGTGGCGCCATGCGCCGACAATCCTTTCGCTGCGACCGAACCGCCGCGGGTGCCCGACCGTCCTGTCGCCCGTGAGACCGAGAACTGGGACAGGTTCTACGACGCTTTCAACTCGCGGCGCGCCGACGCGCTCGATAGTGCGGCAGGCAGTTCTATGAACGCCCGCGAAGTGTCGTTCGAACCGGCCAGAAAAGTGCTTCAGAGCGAACTTGAACTCGATGGCGCGGCTCCGGCATCGACGGCGATGCAGATAAAGAACCGATATATTGTTATGGCCGCACGCGACGGCATAATGGTTATCGATCAGCACAGGGCCCATGAGCGCGTTCTTTTCGAACGCTATATGAAGCGCCCCGACGAAGGACAGGCCGGTTCACAGCGCGTCATTTTCCCCGCGACAATCAGCCTGAGCCCGTCGCAGAGCGCTTTGCTGTCGTCGTTGCGCCCCGAGATAGAGAAGTGGGGCTTCGATCTGGCGCCGATGGGACAGGGGACATGGAGCATCAACGGCCTTCCCCCTAATGTGAGCGAGACATCGGCGGCCGAGATGATAACCGCCATGCTTGAAGGCGCAGCCGAAGAGGGCAGTCTGCCAGCCGACGAGATGCGGCGGAAAATGGCCATGGCCATGGCTGCGACAGCTTCCGTCAAGGCCGGACAGCCGCTTAGCCCGGAGGAAATCGACCGCATAACCGGCGAGTTGCTCGCTCTTGACCATCCGGCTCTCACGGCCGACGGTCGCCGGACATTCCTGATTATTCCTTTTGACCAGATAACCAGAATGTTGCAATGAGAGCGCTGATAGTTTCGCTGTTGACACTGCTGTCGGTAGTGACCGGGTTCGGTCAGACCGATTCTGTCAGGGTGAGCCTCATCACCTTTTTCCCCGGTTCGGAGATTTTCGAACTTGAGGGGCATACGGGGTTGAGAATCCGAGATTTGCGCACTCATGACGATGTCATATATAACTGGGGAACTTTCGATTTCAACAGCCCCGGGTTTGTCTATCGTTTCGTCAAGGGGGAGACCGACTATACCGTTGCCGCAGCTCCGACCGATCTCTTCCTGATGGCCTACGAGGCGCAGGGACGCCGTATCGTCGAGCAGGAACTGAATCTGACGCCGGCCGAGACTGCGCGCCTGAAAGCGCTTGTCGACGAGAATATGCTGCCCGAAAACCGCGTCTACCGATATAATTATGTGCTCGACAACTGCGCCACGCGCCCTCTGGCGATAGTCAGGCGCGCGCTCGCCGGCGATACGTTGGCTCTTGCGCAGGCCGCACGCCCCGGGCACAACACCTTCCGGAAAGTCATGCGCGGCTACCACCGCAACTATCCCTGGTATCAGTTCGGAATCGATCTGGCTCTCGGGTCGGGTATCGACCGTCCGATCGACAACGATGCGCGGTCATTCGCTCCGGCCGATCTCATGACGATGGTGGCCGGTGCCGACATTGTGGCGGCCGACGGCAGCCGTCGCCCGTTGGTCGGCACAACGAAAGTTCTCAACGACATTCCGGCTGACCATGCCGTCAGACCTGCCACGCCGTCGCTGCTGACGCCTGCGGCGGTCGCATGGACTGTCTTTGCCATAGCTCTGGTGCTCAGTGTCGCCGACATCCGGCGCCGGCGCCTCTCGGCCTGGTTCGATGTGCTGTTCTACAGCCTCTGCGGTCTGGCGGGTCTGTTGCTGACTTTCCTGATTTTTATAAGCGTCCACGAGGCAACTTCTCCCAACTGGCTCTATCTCTGGCTCAACCCGCTCTGTTTTATCGCGGCGGTGGGCGTTGTCATAAAATCGGCCGCAAAGATGGTAGTTTCGTGGCAAATGCTTAATTTTGCACTCTTGATTATTCTCTGTGGAGTCGGCATAGCCGGCGTACAGAGTCTGAATGCGGCATTTTGGCCTCTCATAGGAGCCGATATGTTGCGCAGTATAACGTATATAGTGATCTACCGATGCAATCGCTCAAAGAAAAGCAGCTGAAGAGCCGGCGTCTCGCCGCCATGGTTGTGGCGTCGCTCGTCGGTGTCGCCGTCGTGGCGCAGACAGCGCCGAAAGTGCCTGCGAAGCCGGCGCTTGTCGTCGGAATCACCGTCGAGGGTCTCAGCGACACCTACCTCGAGCTTTTGCGCGGTTATTTCGGTGCCAACGGCTTCAACCGCCTTATCAACGACGGCGTCGTTTTCACCGATGTCGACTACGGCCCCAATATCGACGCCACTGCCGCTACGGCCATGCTTGTCAGCGGCGCGCCGGCAAGCATCAGCAATATCTCGGCGGCTACGGTCTACGACAAGGAATTGCGCCGCGCCGTCTCGATTCTCAACGATGCCTCGACGCTTGGCAATTTCACCTCGGAGACACTTTCGCCGAAGGCTTTGGCCGTCAGCACTCTCGCCGACGAGCTGCGCGTAGCCGAAGGCGGTCTCAACGGCGTCTACTCGATAGCTCCCGACGCCGGGCAGGCGATTATTCTGGCAGGGCATGCCGGAAGCGGCGCTTTCTGGATCAACGACGTCAACGGAAACTGGTCGACTTCGACGGCATATAAGGAAGTGCCAAATCCGGTCAACAACCGAAACTTCACGTCGTCGCTGGCCTCGCGTCTCGACACTCTGAAATGGACACCGTCGATAGCGCCCGAGCTCTATCCCGATATTCCGGCTTACCGCAAGGCATATCCGTTCAGGCACGTTTTCCAGCGCAATAATGTCGACCGCTACCGCGCGTTTAAGCGTTCGGCTCCCGCCAACCGCGAAGTGACCGATCTCGCCGCCGATTTCATCTCTTCGATGGGACTCGGAAAAGGGAAGACCACCGACATGGTCAGTCTGGCCTATAATGTCGCTCCTTATCCCTACAGCAAGGATGCCGATTCGCGGCTTGAGACTATGGACGCCTACCTGCGTCTCGACGCCGACCTTGCCCGGCTTTTCGCCACCATCGACGCCGCCGGGCCCGGAATGAACCGCACTCTGGTTGTTCTCGCCGGCGTCCCGGCCCCTCCGGCCGGCAAGCGCGACGAAGAGCGTTTCGGAGTGCCTCACGGCGTTTTCTCTCCGCGCAAGGCCCAGTCGCTTCTCAATGTCTATCTGATGGCTCTCCACGGCAATGGTGAATGGGTGGCCGGATACCATAACAACCAGATTTTCCTTAATGCCGCCCTTGCCAAGGAGCGCGACGTCGATATCGTTGCCCTGCGGCGCGAGAGCGCCGAGTTTCTGTCGAGGATGGCGGGCGTCTGCCGTTCGTTCACGCTCGACGACGTGCTTGCCGGAAAAGCCGGAAACGACGCCGAAGCCATGCGGCGCAACACCGTTGTCGGCCATTCCGGCGACGTTTTCATCACGATAACCCCCGGATGGGAGATAGAGGCGGCCGACGTCAATGCCGGTCAGAACTCACGCCCGATGGTGTCGCGTCTGGGCACGCCGATGTTTCCCGGTTTTATCCTGGCTCCCGGAGTCGCCCACCGTGTCATAGGAACGCCTGTCGATGCCACTGTGCTGGCTCCGACAGTAGCGCGTATTCTTCGCATACGCTCGCCCAACGGGGCCGAGAGCGCTCCCCTGCGCTTCTGACCCCCGAGTTTCCCTATCCACCAATAACCCGATAACAAATAAAAAATCAGATAAATGTCATTAAACTCATTCCTGAAAAAGGTATTCGGAAACAAGTCGACCCGCGATCTCAAGGAGATTCAGCCTATCGTTGACCGTATCAAGGCTCTCGGCCCCGAGATGGCCGCTCTCGACAACGACGCACTCCGACAGAAGATCACCGATGTGCGCGCCGACATCAAGGCCGCCATAGCTCCCGACGAAGAGGCTATCGCCAAGACCCGCGAAGAGGTCGAGACTCTGCCTATCGACAAGCGTCAGCCTCTCTGGAACGACATCGACCGCCACGAGAAGAATATCCTCGACACCCTTGAGAAGAAACTCGACGAGCATCTGCCCGTTGTCTTCGCAGCCATACGCGAGACGGCCGCCCGCTTCGCCGCCAACGAGCAGGTGGTCGTGACGGCCACTCAGATGGATCGCGACCTTGCGGCGCAGGGACGCGACTTCGTCAGCATCGACGGCGACAAGGCCATCTATCTCAACCACTGGAAAGCCGGAGGCAACGAGATAACCTGGGATATGGTTCACTACGACGTGCAGCTCATCGGCGGTATCGTGCTCCATCAGGGCAAGATCGCCGAGATGGCCACCGGTGAGGGTAAGACCCTCGTGGCCACACTGCCGGTATTCCTCCGTTCGCTTTCGGGCCGCGGCGTCCATGTTGTCACCGTCAACGACTACCTGTCGAAACGCGACAGCGAGTGGATGGGCCCGCTCTATATGTTCCACGGCTCGACGGTCGACTGCATCGACAAGCACCAGCCCAACACCCCGGCGCGCCGCGCGGCCTATAACTGCGACATCACGTTCGGCACGAACAACGAGTTCGGCTTCGACTATCTGCGCGACAATATGGCCATGAGTCCCGACGACATGGTTCAGCGCAAACACTACTACGCCATTGTCGACGAGGTTGACTCGGTGCTCATCGACGACGCCAGAACCCCGCTGATTATCTCAGGCCCGGTGCCCAAGGGCGACGATCAGATGTTCAATGAGTTCCGCCCCAATGTCGAGCGAGTGTTCCAGGCTCAGCGCCGGCTCGTCACTCAGCTCCTGACCGAGGCCAAGGCAAAGATCAACAGCGACGACAAAGCTGTCGCCAAAGAAGGCGCTCTCGCTCTGTTCCGCGCATATAAAGGTCTGCCGAAAAACGGCGCCCTCATCAAGTTCCTCAGCCTCGAGGGCATGAAGAACATACTGCTCGAAACCGAGGCATATTATCTTCAGGACAACTCGCGCGAGATGCCGAAGGCAACCGAGCCGCTCTATTTCGTCATCGACGAGAAGAACCGCAGCGTCGATCTTACCGACAAGGGTATCGACGAGATGACCTCCGGCACGACCGACCCCCAGTTCTTCGTGCTTCCCGACATCGCCGCCCAGCTCGCCGAGGCCGAGCATATCCAGGATCTCTCCGAGCGTCAGGCCGCCAAAGACCGATACATGCAGGACTACGGCGTGAAGGCCGAGCGCGTCCACACCGTCAACCAGCTTCTCAAAGCCTACGCCCTCTTCGACAAGGATGTCGAATATGTCATCGACGACGGCAAGATCAAAATCGTCGACGAACAGACGGGCCGTATAATGGAAGGACGACGCTACAGCGACGGTCTCCATCAGGCTATCGAGGCCAAGGAGGGTGTTAAGGTCGAGGCTGCGACCCAGACCTTCGCCACCATCACACTCCAGAACTATTTCAGAATGTATCACAAGCTGGCCGGTATGACCGGTACGGCCGAGACCGAGGCCGGCGAGTTTTGGGATATCTACAAGCTCGATGTCGTGACAATTCCGACGAACCGTCCGGTTGCGCGTATCGACATGAACGACCGTGTCTACAAGACCAAGAAAGAGAAATATGCCGCTGTCATCGAAGAGATCCAGCGCCTTGTTTCAGAAGGACGCCCCGTGCTCGTCGGCACCACCTCTGTCGAGATAAGCGAGTTGCTGAGCCGTATGCTGAAGATGCGCAACATTCCTCACAACGTGCTCAACGCCAAATACCATCAGCGCGAGGCTGAAGTCGTAGCTCTTGCCGGTAAGGCTGCCACGGTCACAATCGCCACGAATATGGCAGGCCGCGGCACCGATATCAAGCTGCCCCCCGAGGTCAAGGAGGCCGGAGGTCTGGCAATCATCGGCACCGAGCGCCATGAGAGCCGTCGCGTCGACCGTCAGCTCCGCGGACGTTCGGGACGTCAGGGCGATCCGGGCTCGTCGGTCTTCTACGTGTCGTTCGAAGATCAGCTGATGCGCCTTTTCGCAACCGACCGCGTAATGAAGATGCTCGACACCCTCGGACTCAAAGAGGGGGAGGCCATCGACTCGAAGATGGTGACCCACGCTATCGAGAACGCTCAGAAGCGCGTCGAGGAAAACAACTTCGGCATCCGCAAGCGTCTGCTTGAATACGACGACGTCATGAACAAGCAGCGCAGCTATATCTATGCGCGCCGCCACCATGCGCTGCTCGGCGAACGTATCGGAATCGACATCAACAATATGATGTGGGACACCATCGAGAACCTCGTCAACACCTACGACTCGGCTTCGGGCTACAGCGATCTGTCGATGGAGCTGCTGCGTATTCTGACTATCGAGGCTCCGTTCACCGAGGCCCAGTACCGCAATATGTCGAAGGAAGACGCCGTAGAGGCGATCGCCGCTGCCGCCAACGAGACTTTCGAGCGCCGTTCGCAGCACATCATCGAGGTAGCCGAACCGGTTATCAGACAGTGTATTGAAGAGCGCAATATGGAAGGGCGCATAGCAGTTCCGATGACCGACGGAAAGCGCTATTACAACCTCGTCGTCGACCTCAGGAAAGCCTATGACAGCGGCTCGAAAGAGATTGTCAAGGAATGGCACAAGGCCGTGTTGCTGTTTACTATCGACGAGCTCTGGAAAGAGCATCTGCGCGAACTCGACCAGCTGCGACAGAGCGTTCAGAACGCATCCTACGAACAGAAAGACCCGCTGGTCATCTATAAAGTCGAATCGTTCCACCTCTTTGAGGAAATGCTCAACCGCCTTAACGTCAAGGCGATGTCGATTCTCATGCGCGGACAGATCTATATCCCGCAGCCGCGTCCCGAAGAGCAGCAGTCAGCCCCTGAACAGCCTGAGGTGAAGAGAGCTATGCCCGAACGCCCCACCGACTACTCGAAATATAAGACCAACAAAGACGAGATGGCAGCTTCGGCCGACGCCCAGCGCGCCGCTGCTTCAGGTCCGCAGGGCCCGCAGCAGAATCGTCCGGCTCCAGTGAAGAGCGCGCCGAAGATCAACAGAAATGCCCCGTGCCCCTGTGGCAGCGGCAAGAAATATAAGAATTGCCACGGAGCAAACCTTTGAATTTGACATATTCTGACCACATGCGGCCATGACTTACGCTGAAGTTCTGCTGCCGCTTCCTCTGACGGGCTTCTTTACCTATAAGGTGCCCGACATGATGGCCGAGGCAATACGCCCCGGCTGTCGTGTCGTTGTGCCTTTCGGCCGCACGAAGTTCTATACGGGGATTGTGGCCGGACTGACTCCGCGCCGTCCCGAGGGGTTCGAGACAAAGGAGATAAGCCAGCTGCTCGACAGCGAGCCTATCGTGCGCCATCCTCAGATGAAGTTCTGGGAGTGGATTGCCGATTACTATCTCTGTTCTCAGGGCGAGGTCTTTCGCGCGGCCGTGCCTGCGGGTCTCAAGCTCGAGAGCGAGACAGTGGTCGAGGTCAATCCCGATTTCGAGGAAGATCCCGGCGACCGCCTCGGCGAGCGCGACCTTCTGGTAATGAACGCCGTCAGGCGTGTGCCGAAGAAAGCGACTCTCGCGGCTGTGGCCAGAGAAACCGGCTTCAGGAACACGTCGGCGATTGTTGCCCGTCTTGTCGAGCGCGATGCCCTCATGGTAAGCGAGAATCTTGTGGAACGCTATAAGACGCGCAAGATCGAGATGGTCGAAATGGCTATCGAGCGCGGCGACTCGGCGGCTCTCCACGCCGCCTTCGATTCCGTCAAGGGGGCGCCGAAACAGGAGAAAGCACTTCTGACGCTGATAGAGCTCTCGGGCTTTATGCGTCAGGGAAGCGATCTGTGTGAAGTGACCCGTGCCGATCTTCTTGACCGCAGCGGAGTCACTTCGCCTATAATTATCGCGCTCGAAAACAAGGGCATAGTCCGCCGCCGCAAGAAGGAGGTGAGCCGCTTTGCTCAGGTCAGCAAGGCTACGATGCCGATGCCCGAGCTTACCGACGCCCAGCGCGAGGCGCGCGACGCCATCATAAAATCGTGGGGAGAAAAGGATATAACCCTTCTCCACGGTGTAACCTCCAGCGGAAAGACCGAGGTCTATATCTCGCTTATCGACCGTATGCTGAGGTCGGGACGCCAGGTGCTCTATCTCGTGCCTGAGATAGCTCTGACAACTCAGCTGACAACGCGGCTACAGCGGGTGTTCGGCCCGAAGGTGATAATTTACCATTCGCGTTTTTCCGATTCCGAGCGCGTCGAGCTATGGCGCCGGCTGCTGACGACCCACGAGCCGCTTGTCGTGCTCGGGGCGCGTTCCGCTCTGTTCATGCCTTTTGCTTCGCTCGGCCTTATCATTGTCGACGAAGAGCATGAGAGCAGCTTCAAGCAGCAGGATCCGGCTCCGCGCTACAACGCGCGCGACGCCGCTATGGTGCTTGCCGGGATGCATGGCGCAAAGACACTTCTCGGAAGCGCTACTCCCGCTGTCGACACATACTATAAGGCGCTGACCGGCCGCTTCGGTCTCGTCAGTCTGACCGAGCGCTACGGCGGTTCAGAGCTGCCGCGCGTCGAGATTGTCGACATGGCCAAAGCGCGCAAGAAACGCGAGGTCAGCGGCGCTTTCTCGCTGCAGCTCCGACGCCTCATCAACGATGCGGCCTCGGCCGACCGCCAGACGATTCTCTTTCTGAACCGACGTGGTTTCGCTCCGATGGCGCGATGCAAGATGTGCGGTTACGTCCCCAAATGCGAGAATTGCGATGTCTCGCTGACCTATCACCACGGAATCGACAGGCTTGTGTGTCATTATTGCGGCACCCCCTACGACCTGCCGCGCGTCTGTCCGGCCTGCCGCGAGCCGGGACTCGAGATTATCGGCTACGGAACCGAACGCATCGAAGAAGAGATAGCGGCTTCGTTTCCCGACATCCCCGTGGCGCGGCTCGACCGCGACACAACCCGTAACAAAGATGATTATGAGCGTATAATCGATGAATTTTCGGCCGGAAAAGACAAGATGCTTGTCGGGACACAGATGGTCACCAAAGGTCTCGACTTCGGCCGTGTCAGCGTTGTCGGCGTAATCAACGCCGACGCCACGATAAACCAGCCTGACTTCCGCTCGGCCGAGCGGGCTTTCAATATGCTCGAACAGGTCGCGGGCCGCGCGGGCCGTCGAGGCGACGACGGAGTTGTAGCCATACAGACCTACACTCCCTCCCATCCGCTGTTCGGTTTTCTGGTCAGCCACGATTATGTGGGATTCTACAACCATGAGATTGAGGAACGGCGACTCTACAACTATCCGCCGTTCACACGTATCATAAACATCTATCTCAGACATCGCGAGCAGGGACGTCTCCATGTCCTTGCGGGGGCCTACGGGCGCCGCCTGCGCGAGCTTTTCGGCAACAGGGTCTTCGGCCCTGAAGAGCCCCATGTTGCCCGCATAAAGCAGATGCACATAATGCGCATAATGATAAAAATCGAGACAGAGGCGTCGATGAAGAAGGTCAAGCATATTCTGCGCGAGACCTATCTCGAGATGGATGCCGCCCGGGCGCTCAACGGCGCGCAGGTCTACTATGATGTCGATCCGATGTAAGTTATGAAACTGAAACTGTCATATAAAATCCTTCGGACTGTTCTGGTGACGATTATTATAGCCGTCGCCTCGATTGTCGCAGGCCTTTATGTGGCGCTGTCGGTGCCGTCGGTTCAGAATCTCATCCGCGGACGTGCCGAAAAAGAACTTACAAATCTTTTGGGAACGCCGGTTACTATCGGACGCATTTCGATAGCGCCGTTCAATAGCCTGACGCTGAGCGATGTCGCTGTTGAAGACAGTCTCGGCGTCAAAGCGCTCCATGTCGACCGTCTCGGAGCCGGAATCAGTCTGATGAAGCTCTTCAGGGGCGATATTGTCGTAACATACGCCGAGATTATCGGTCTCCACGCCACTGTCTACCGGGGTTCGCCCTCCGAACCTCTGAATATCCAGCCGATTATCGACAGGTTCAAGCCTAAAGACAAGAACAAGCCTCCGACGCGGTTCAGTCTGGCTGTCAATACAATCGTCATACGCCGCTCTTCGGCTACCTATGATGTCAACTCAGCGCCGCAAGCTCCCGAAGGACACTTCTCCCCGAATCATATCAGGGTAGGGAATCTGCGGGCCGACATAACACTTCCGCTTATCTCCAACGACAGAAATATCATAGACCTGCGTCGTCTTGCTTTCGACGAACAGAGCGGACTGACGGTCGACGGTCTCAGCGGCCGGATCGAATTCACGCCCTCGTCCCTTTCGGCGCGCCGCCTGCGTATAGAGATGCCCGGTTCGCTGATAGCTTTCAACGACATTCAGTCCGACTTCGGTTCTCTCGACAATCTCAGGGCCAACTGGCGGCGTCAGTCTTTTGACATATCGCTCAAAGGCGACACCTACGTAACCCCCTCGGATTTCGCCTGCTTCTTCGAGCCACTGAGACGGTTCGATTCTCCCGTCGCACCGGAAATCCGTGTCAGCGGAACACCCTCTGACTTCGATATCGAACGATTCTCTCTCAGAGGACGTGACCTTCCTGTCGAGATAAGTCTCAGAGGCCGTGTCGAGGGCTTGCCCGACGGCCCCGATGCTGTCACGGCCGACATCTCCGACCTCGATGTCAGGGCCAACGGCCCGCGTGTGGCCGAGCTGCTCGCCGGTTTTATCAGTCTGAAGCCTGCCGTGAACAACATTATTTCGGGCCTTGGCGATGCATCTGTCAGCGCCGAAGCCCATCTTTCCCCATCGGCTATGGCGATGAAGGGCAGGGTGGAGTCTGAACCGGGAGCCATCGAGCTTGACGGAGCAGTCGACCGTGTCCGCAAGCGGCTTAAAGCCCATATCGAGGCTCAGTCGCTGAGGCTTGCGCGGATGTTGCCCGATATTGCTCCGGGAGTCGACGGCTTCGCGGCTGATTTCGACGGAGCGGTTCGCGACATGACCCTTAAGCTTACGGCAGAACGGGTGGAATTCAACAACAAGTCGCTTGAGAATCTTGCAGTCGATGCTTCGATGAGCGGCGACGACGTCGAGGGGACGGTGTCGACCGACGGTTCAGGCGGCAGTCTGTTTGTCGACGGCACTGCTAATATCGGCACAGTCGCTCCTTCGCTGAATATGCGCGCCGAGCTGCGGCGCGTCAATCCCGGAGTGTTCGGAATAGCGATGCCGGGGATGCTGCGCGGTTACGTGTTCGACGGCGACATATCAGCCGATCTGACGGGCCGCACTCCCGACACTCTGTTGGGCGAAGTCATCATCGACAACTTCACGCTCGACGCCGCTGACGGCAACGGCCGTGACCTTTATATCGACCGGATGACGCTGACATCTTCGTTAGCCGACTCTACGCGCCGTATAATAGCGCTCGACGGCCCGCTGCTGACAGCCCGCGCTGAAGGCGATTTCCGCTTCGCGACGCTCGGACGTTCGGTCAGAGCCATTCTCGCCGGTGTCAATCCGGTTCTGTTCGGTGCTCCCGGCGTCGAGCCGGAGCAATATGGCGATAATATTGTCGTCAACGTTACCCTCCCCGTTGAGAGTCCGCTTGTCGAATTCCTGAAACTTCCTGTGGCGCCGCTGACGCCTGTCAGACTGCGTGCTTCGCTCGACGACAGCAGCCGCACGATCGATGTTGCTTTTGACGCTCCCTATCTGAGGCAGGGCAACAAACTCATCGAGAACACGGCTCTGAGCGCGTCATTCGACGGCCTTGACGGACGCAGTCATCTCCAGGCTTACTCACTTGTCCCCGCAAAAGGGGGGCAGGTTGGGCTGACGATAACATCCGACGGGATTGACTCGCGTCAGGACACCGAGCTGAGCTGGCTGAGCAAGAGCGGTATGGCCCACGGCGCGTTCAGGTTCTCGGCCGGTTTTGACCGCGCCGACGACGGCCGGCTCCTGACGACGGTCGATGTCAATCCCGGGAAAATCGTCTTCAACGACAGTGTCTGGAACATAGCGCCCTCGCGTATCAGTGTCGACAGAAAGCGCATCAATGTCGACGGATTCCGTATAAGCCATGCCGATCAGCTGCTGTCGATCGGCGGAACGGCTTCGCCCGATTCTGCCGATGTGATGAAAATCGAGTTGCGCGACATCAATCTCGACTTCATTTTCGAGACATTGAATATCAACAACGTGGCATTCGGCGGCAATGCCACCGGAATAATATATGGCCGCAATCTGTTGACATCGGCTCCGATCGCCTACACACCGAACCTGTCGGTTGTCGGACTCAGCTACAATGGCGCGGTTATGGGCGACGGAATCATCGAAAGCGCATGGCATCCCCACGAGGGTGCGGTTACGATCGACGCCGACATTTCCCAGTCCAACGGACATCATTCGCTGATATCGGGAAAGATTGTGCCGAAGGGGGAGCTTCTTGACTTCACTTTCGACGCCGACAAGGCTAACGTGGCGTTCCTGCGCCCGTTTATGTCGGCTTTCTGCGACGGCATAACCGGTCTCGCTTCGGGACACGCGCGCCTCTGGGGCACTTTCCACGATCTCGATATGGAAGGCGATGTCTACGGCGAAAACCTGAAGATGGATCTCGGACTGACGGGGACAAGCTACTGGGCGACAGACTCGGTTCATATTCGCCGAGGCCATATCGACCTTAAGAACATCACTCTGCGCGACGCCAAAGGACACACGGCGCTTCTCAACGGATGGCTGACCCATACGAACTTCCATGAACCGCATTTCGAGTTCAACATAACTCAGGCCCGCGATCTGCTCGCCTACGACATTAAGCCCAACGACGAACATCCCTGGTACGGGAAAGTCTACGGTAACGGTTCCGTAGAGATCAAAGGGCGTCCCGGTCTGGTCAACATCAATGTCGATATGTCGACAGCCGCGGGAACTGACTTCACTTTCGTGCTCGACGACAGCGAAGTGGCCAGCGACTATGATTTCCTGACATTCCGCGACGTCACTCCGGTTGAAAAACGCCCTGCCGCGCCGGTCGACACCACTCCCGACCTCGTCAGGCAGCTGCGCCGGCAGGTGAAGAAAAATGACGACAAGCCGTCGGATTATCTAATGAACTTCAATATCGATGTGACTCCCGAGGCGGCGATGACCCTTGTGATGGATCCGGCCGGCGGCGACAAGATCCGCGCCACAGGTTCGGGAACGCTGACGATGAACTACGGCTCGGCCAACGAAGACCTGCGAATGTATGGCACTTATGTCCTCAACCGGGGTAACTATAACTTCACTTTCCAGGACATCATCCTCAAGGACTTCACTATCGAACCGGGCAGCTCGATCGCTTTCCACGGCGATCCCTATTCGGCGCAGCTCGACATACGCGCTTATTATGCGCTCAACGCCAACCTCAGCGACCTCGACGAATCGTTCCTTCAGGACCGTGAGCTGAACCGCACGAATGTGCCCGTCCACGCCATGCTGCTCGTCAGCGGTGATATGCGGCGTCCAGACATCAATTTCGACCTCGAATTCCCGACGCTCACCCAGGACACCTACCGAAAAGTGCGTTCGATTATCTCGACCGAAGAGATGATGAGCCGGCAGATTATCTATCTGCTGGCGCTGAACCGCTTCTACACCCCTGAATATATGAGCGCCACACGCGGAAACGAGCTCGTTTCCGTGGCTTCGTCGACGATATCGTCGCAGTTGTCGTCGATGCTCGGACAGCTCAGCGACAAATTCAGCATAGCCCCGAGCTTCCGGAGCGACCGCGGTGACTTCTCCGATATCGAGGTCGACGTGGCTCTGTCGAGCCATCTTCTCAACAACCGGCTGCTGCTGAACGGCAACTTCGGCTATCGCGACAAATCGCTGAACAACAACTCGTTTATAGGCGATTTCGATATAGAATATCTTCTGAACCGCAGCGGCTCGCTGCGCCTGAAAGCCTATAACCGCTACAACGACCAGAACTACTACTTGAAATCGGCACTGACAACCCAGGGGGTCGGCATCGTCTACAAGCGCGACTTCGACGACATCTTCGACTGGGCGCGCCGCCTGCGCCGCCGCTTCAACCGCCCGAAGACCATCCCCGCTGACACCGTTCAGCCCCGCTCCGAATAGCAGATTTTACGTGACTCTACCAAAAATCAGCCACTTAGTTCTATGCTAAATGGCTGATTGTTATATTGCTGAATTATCGAAGTCTTATCTCGAACTCACGTTAAATATCGTTTATGATAGATATTACATTCCAAGCATGGCGGCAGGAGCGATGCCGAGGATAAGGCAGATAGCACGGGCTATTCGTAGTGTAGGCTCGGCACGGCCGGAAATATAGTCGCTTACTCTTGACGGACTCACGCCCAGCTCTTTGGCAAGCTGTTTCTGTGTCATGCCTTTCTCTTCGATTGACAAACTGATAAGCTCGCCGATGGTCGGTTTTGCTATCGGGTAGTGGATTTTTTCGTATGCTTCAACCACATCTGAGACAATGGTCAGCTCAATGGTGTTCGTGTCGCTTGCAGGAGTTTCGTCAGTAACAAGCGGCAATAGTTCCTCAATGCGGTTGAGCGCATACTCATATTGCTGTTTTGAAATATCCATATCGTTATACTTAGATGGTTGAACAATCAATTTTATCGTATTCACTGTGAGTCCCGACGAAACGGATGAAGATTCTGCCTATCGTGAATTTTATCACTACTACCAATCGGTAATTATTGCCTCTGATATTGAAGACATAATGCTGATTGCCTACATAGTCGGTAGCCGGGAAATCCTCTCGAATTTCCGACAGATTATGCCATTGGGCTTGCTGGGCGATGTCGTACCATCGTTCCAGCGCTATTCTCGAATCTCCGTTGCCGGGCAATTCATAGAACTCTTTGATTTTTCTATGTGAGATTATGTGCATAACTTATCTGTTTGCAAAGTTACTAACAAATTTTGATATTCAAAAGATTTTATGGGATAAGTTTTGACTTTCAAAATCGTTTCAACGAAATGACCTAAGAAGCCTCTGCCGCACGTCCATCTACGACTTTTGCGTAGATTTGGGTGTCCTTGACGCTCCTGTGGGTTGACATTCGACTGACAGTTTGGGTAATTGGGCAGTTTCAAACTGCATCATTTCATTGAAACCACACTCATTCCGCTCAATTTTTGTCGGAAACTTTTATTTCGCTACCTTTGCAGACTCAATACCTTAAGTGAGCCTGAATAATGAGAAAATGGAAAGTCGAAGACAGTGCCGAGCTGTATAATATAAACGGCTGGGGCCGTCAGTACTTCAAGATAAACGACAAAGGCCATGTGGTCGTCACGCCGCGCGACGACAGCTTTCCCGTCGACCTGAAGGAGGTTATGGACGAGCTTCAGGTGCGTGATGTGACGCCGCCGCTTCTGTTGCGTTTTCCCGACATCCTCGACAACCGAATAGAAAAGATCTCGCGCTGCTTCGAGCGCGCCGCCAAAGAATATGACTACATGGGCCAGAACTACCTGATCTATCCCATCAAGGTCAATCAGATGCGCCCGGTTGTCGAAGAGCTCGTTACCCACGGCAAGAAGTTCAATATCGGTCTTGAGGCGGGTTCGAAGCCCGAGCTTCATGCCGTTCTCGCTACCAATCAGCAGGAGAATGCCCTGATTGTCTGCAACGGCTATAAGGATGCCACTTATGTCAAGCTCGCCCTTCTGGCCCAGAAAATGGGGCGCAGAATCTTCCTCGTTGTTGAGAAGCTCAACGAGCTTCACCTGATAACCGAGATGGCGCGCGAGCTGAATGTGCGCCCCAATATGGGCATCCGCATCAAACTCGCCTCGTCGGGCTCGGGAAAATGGGAAGAGAGCGGAGGCGACCAGTCGAAGTTCGGCCTGAACTCGTCGGAACTGCTCGAAGCTCTCGATTTCCTCGAAAAGAAGGGGATGAAAGACTGCCTGCGGCTCGTCCATTTCCATATCGGCAGCCAGATAACGAAGATACGCCGTATCAAGAACGCTCTGCGCGAGGCAATGCAATATTATGTGCAGCTCTGTAAGAACGGATTCGATGTCGAGTTCGTCGATATGGGGGGCGGTCTCGGCGTGGATTACGACGGCACGCGCAATTCGGCGAGCGGAAGCTCGATGAACTATACCATTCAGGAATATGCCAACGACGCGGTGTCGGCCCTTGTCGACGTCTGTGTAAAGAACGATCTGCCGCATCCGAATATCGTGACCGAGAGCGGCCGTTCGCTGGCTGCCCACCATTCGGTTCTGGTGTTCGAGGCGCTCGAGACAACGTCGCTTCCCGAGTGGAACGAGAACGAGACTGTGGCCGAGGACGCTCATGAGCTTCTTCGCGAGCTCTACGACATATGGGATCGTCTCGATATGCAGCGGATGTATGAGAGCTGGCATGACGCACTCCAGATACGCGAGGAAGCGCTCGACCTTTTCTCGCTCGGAATGCTCGATCTCAGAACCCGCTCGCAGATCGAGAAACTTTTCTGGAGCGTGGCGCGCGAGGTCAGTGAGATTGCCCAGAATATGAAGCATCCGGCCGAGGAACTGCGCAAGATCGCCAAGATGATTCCCGACAAGTATTTCTGCAACTTCTCGCTGTTCCAGTCGATGACCGATTCATGGGCCATCGACCAGATTTTCCCCATAATACCTCTGCAGCGGCTCGACGAACGCCCCGCCAAGCAGTGCACCATTCAGGACATAACCTGCGACAGCGACGGTAAGATAGCCAATTATGTGACCGGAACCGGAATACATCCGTCGCTGCCTGTCCACCCGGTGCGTCCCGGCGAACCTTATTATATCGGAGTGTTCCTCGTCGGCGCCTATCAGGAGATTCTCGGCGATATGCACAATCTGTTCGGCGACACTAACGCCGTGCATATCTCGGTCTATAAAGACCATTACGAGATCGACAAGGTTATCGACGGCGAGACTGTTGCCGACGTGCTCGATTATGTCCAGTATAGCCCGAAGCGAATGGTGCGTAATCTCGAGACGTGGGTAACCGCCTCGATGAAAGCCGGACGGATAACCCCCGAGGAAGGCCGCGAATTTCTCAACAACTATCGGTCGGGCCTCTACGGCTACACATATCTCGAGAAGGAATGAGCCGCTACTTCATGCAGCTCGCGTATCTCGGCGCGCCTTTCCACGGCTGGCAGTCGCAGCCCGGTGAGGTTACCGTCCAGTCTACTCTCGAGAATGCGCTGTCGGTTTTGCTGCGCACTCCTACGGCTGTTGTCGGCGCCGGCCGCACCGACGCCGGAGTGAACGCCCGCCGCATGATTGCCCATTTCGATTCCGACGCCGTTACGGACATAGCCGCGATGCCGCGCGGGCTCAATTCGATAATGGGGCCTGACGTCGTAGTGGAGCGTATATGGCCGGTGGCCGACGATATGCACGCGAGGTTCAGCGCTGTCTCGCGAACCTACCGCTACTACGTGCTGACGCGTCGCTCCCCCTTTTTCAACAAACTCGCATGGACAACACGCCCGCTCGATTTCGACACCATGAATCGCGCGGCCGCACGGCTTCTCGATGTCAGCGACTTTACCTCTTTTGCCAAGCTTCATTCCGACGCGCGGACGAATATATGCCGCGTCACCCGCGCCGAATGGGTCGAATGCGGCGAGTCGGCCTGGTATTTCGAGATAACCGCCGACCGCTTTCTGCGCAATATGGTCAGAGCCGTTGTCGGCACTCTTGTCGACGTTGGCCGCGGAAAGCTCTCGCTTGACGGTTTCGACGACATCATCGCGCGTCGCGACCGATGCGCCGCCGGAACCTCGATGCCGGCCCATGCACTGTATCTCTGGGACGTCAGGTATTGACGTAATCCTGCGCCGTTTCTCCGCTTTTCAGCCCGGAGCTGACAAAATTGTGAGGAATTTGTTGTATATTTGTAAACCCCAAACAAATAACTGACAATGAAAACTTTCGAGGAACTGGGCGTCGGAGAGCCTCTGCGCCGTGCCATAGAAGAACTTGGCTTTGAAACCCCTATGCCTGTGCAGGAGGCTGTGATTCCGCATCTTTTGGGCGACGATGGAGGCGATGTTGTCGCGCTGGCCCAGACCGGAACAGGCAAGACGGCCGCCTTCGGACTTCCGGTGCTTCAGCGGATCGACCCTTCGAAACATGTGCCTCAGGCGCTCATACTCGCGCCGACACGCGAACTTTGCCTTCAGATTGCCGGTGACCTCGCCGACTTTTCTAAATATATCCCCGACGTAACAGTGCTCCCCGTATATGGTGGCTCAAGCATAGAGAGCCAGATCAGGGCGCTACGTGCCGGTGTTGAGGTGATAGTGGCGACCCCGGGACGTCTGATCGATCTTATAAACCGTGGCGTTGTCAACAGCAGCGATGTCCACACCGTTATTCTCGACGAGGCCGACGAGATGCTGAACATGGGCTTCCTCGATTCTATCGAAGAAATCCTCAGCCATATTCCCGAAGACCGCCGTATGCTCCTTTTCTCGGCCACAATGCCTGCCGACATCGCCAAAATCGCAAAAAAATATATGCGTGACTACCGCGAATTTGTCATAGGCAACCGCAACGAAGGAGCCGCCAATGTGCGCCATATATATTATATGGTCAATGCGCGCGACAAATATCTGGCTCTTAAGCGAATCGCCGACAACTCTCCCGATATCTACGCTATCGTGTTCTGCCGCACACGCCGCGACACCCAGGAAATCGCCGACCGGCTCATCGCCGACGGATATAACGCCGACGCCCTCCACGGCGACCTGTCGCAGCAACAGCGCGACATCGTCATGAAGAAATTCCGCGACCGGGTGACATCTATCCTCGTTGCGACGGATGTGGCTGCCCGCGGCCTTGACGTCGACGATCTCACGCATGTCATTAATTTCGGACTGCCCGACGAAGCCGCTGTCTATACCCACCGCTCGGGCCGAACCGGGCGCGCCGGAAAAACGGGAGTGTCGATCGCCATCATCCATTCGCGTGAAAAGGGGCGCCTTCGCGAAATTGAAAAGATCATCGGCAAGAAGTTCGAGCATAAGCAGGTGCCGACGCCCGAGCATATTATCGAAAAGCAGCTTTATCATCTCGCCGACCGCATCGAGCGTGCCCAGGTTGACGAAACCGAGATTGGCAAGTATCTGCCCGGAGTGTCGCGCAAGCTGTCGTGGTTGTCGGGCGAAGATCTTCTGAAACGCCTTATATCTCTCGAACTTCACAGACTCCTGCAATATTATAAGGATGCCCCTGTCATCGACCTGATTGACGAGAAAAAGCCGAAAAAAGAACGCAAGGAAAAAGGGCGCGAGCGCGATCCGCGCGAGAAAGACCGCCGCACGGCCGAAGACGGAATGGAGCGTATCTACGTCAATCTCGGAAAAGCCGACGGTTTCTATGCCGGAAATCTCATTGATATGCTTAACCACACCGTCCAGGGGAAGCGTGTCGACGTTGGCCGCATCGACCTATTCGCCAACTATTCGCTTTTCGATGTCGAGAAGGACGCTGCCCGGCGCGTTGTCGGCTCGCTGAAAGGCGCCGAATTCTATGGCAAGCGTGTCTATGCCGAAATCGCCGACCACAACAAAGATTATGCCCATGCCGAACGGCGTACAAAGCGCCGGAGCGACGATTCCGAAGAAACGGTGGCCGAATATTTTATGAAGAAACAACGCGGAGGCGCCAAGAAGCCCTCTAAGAAGCGTAAGAAATAATCCTCCCGAATAAGCCTATGAAACGCTATTTCATCACATTGTCACTTCTGGCAGTCGCCATGGCGGCGATGGCCCAGCTGACCGCGCGCACGGCATTTGCCGAAGCGCCATCGTCGGTGTTCCCTCTTCTCGACAAGCTGACGCGCCTCGATATGATCGACTATTTCGAGGCTGGCTCGAAGGTCGAGAGCGTCAATGCGCTCGAAGGTGCGTCGGCAGTGACATCGCTGTCCGACGAAAGTCTGACGGTGCATCTGACCGATGCTTCCGACGTTCAGCTCTTCGTTGTGCCGACAGCCAAATCTGATACTGTTATCGGAGTGATAACGACCGTGGCGACTCCCGGCCACGACAGCTCGCTCGCCCTCTATTCCGGCCGCTGGAAACGTCTCGACGGCCTCTTCACGGCTCCGAAACTTGCCGACTGGCTCACGGACCCGCGCCGTAGCGCCGAGGTTGAGATTGTGGTGCCTTTCATTCTGACCAGCTATGTCTACAATCCGGCCGACAAGACGCTAACCCTGACAAACAATCTCAAGGGTTTTCTCTCCGACGATATTTACTCCATGGTCGACGGACTTGTCAGGCCGTCGCTCGTCTACCGCTGGGACGGTAACCGTTTTGTCAGGCAGAAATGAGCGATTGCAGCAAGCCGATGACAATAGGGCAGCTTCAGAAGCTCATAGCCGGGCTTGTGATGGTGCCTCAGACCCGTGATATATGGGTTGTCGCTGAAACGATGGACGTCGCAGTGCGCGGTGGACACTGCTATATGGAGCTTGTCGACAAAGCTCCCGACGGAACCACAGTCAGCAAAGCCCGCGCTATTATATGGGCGTCGGTCTACTCTTATCTGTCGCATAAGTTCATGCAGTCGACCGGCCAGCCTTTCGCCTCCGGGCTCAAGGTTATGTTGCGTGTGTCGGTCAACTATCATCAGGCCTACGGAATGTCGCTCGTCGTGAGCGATATCGACCCGAGCTATACTGTGGGCGACCTCTTGCGGCGCCGTCGCGAGATTCTCGTGCAGCTCGACCGCGAGGGAGTCCTGAAGCAGAACCGAGAGCTGCCGTGGCCGGTGCCGATACAGCGCATCGCCGTCATCTCCGCTCCCGGAGCTGCCGGATATGGCGATTTCATAAACCAGCTGTTCCACAATCCCCGTCGGCTTCGCTTCGCCGTAAGGCTGTTCCCGGCCGTAATGCAGGGTGAGCGCGCTCCCTCTACGATTCTCGAAGCGCTCGAGGCTGTCGCTGCCGAGAGCGAGAATTGGGACTGTGTGGCGATACTCCGCGGCGGTGGCTCTACGAGCGACCTGTCGTCGTTCGAAAACCTCGAGCTGGCCCGTGCTGTGGCCTGTTTTGACCTCCCTGTGATCGTCGGCATCGGCCATGAACGCGACGTTACGGTGCTCGATTATGTCGCCGCAATGCGCGTGAAAACTCCTACGGCCGCTGCCGAATGGCTTGTGGCGCAAGGTTGCGCTGCTCTCGACCGCCTGCGTGAGCTTGCCCTTGAAATAAGCAGTGCCGCCCGCGACAAGTGTGAGGGCGCCGTCCGTCAGCTTGCCTATGCCGACAGCAACCTGCGGCTTCTTCCGGGAACTGCGGCAGAGCGTGAGCGTCATCATTTGTCGGTGATAACAGCCGGTCTTTCCGGGCTCGGAGCGACTGTCGCGGCCGAACGTTCGCGTCTCGATGCCCGCGCCGAAGCTCTCTCTCTGGCCGCCCGCAATATCGTCGATCTGCGTCGCCGCGCGCTCGACGGCTTCGCCGGTCTGCTCGGCGCTCTTTCTCCAGAGGCCGTGTTGCAGAGAGGATTTTCGATAACCCGCGTCGGCGGACGCGCAGTGACCGACGCCTCCATGCTTGCTCCCGGCGACGTCATAACAACAGTCTTTGCCTCAGGAACTGCAAAGTCAACCGTAAACGAATAATAACCTCAGATATGTCAGATAATAAACCAGAATTTCAGCCCGTGGCCGATATGTCGTATGCCGAAGCAGTCGGCCAGCTCGAAAATATTCTCCGAATGATGCAGAGCGACAAATGCGATATCGACCGACTTGCCGCTTATACGAAGCGTGCCACCGAACTTCTTAAAGAATGCCGCCGTCGTCTCACCGCTACCGACGAAGAGCTCCGCTCGATTCTCGCCGATCTTGCCGACTAAAATGCCTTGAAATACCACTGAACAATTTTTTGACGATAAATCGCTGCCAATCAGCGGAGGTAGCGAATCCAACCGGTTTTGTTAATTGTTAAACAAGGTTAAATCGAATATGTTTTAGAACATAAAAAGGAAAAATATTTGGTGGGGAAAGAAAAAAGGCATAACTTTGCACTCGCTTTCGGAAA
>ERZ836877.712-NODE-712-length-55363-cov-13.670464_pt1 | contig 55363 bp, 59 predicted proteins | sample MGYA00519469_ERZ836877 | MGnify/ENA primary metagenome ERZ836877 (study PRJEB31850, sample SAMEA3708809) | human gut metagenome | biome: human gut; feature: human-associated habitat; material: faeces | place: China | collected 2014 ...
ACCCTCTCCGTCCTCGCTGCGCTCGGCCACCTCTCCCAAAGGGAGAGGCAAGGGCTGACCCCTACAAAAACACCATACCATTTTTCTTCAAATCACCTATTGACACAGTAGGCAATTCGTGTTATCATCCAATTAACCTATAAAACAAGTGGGCAAAAGCCCGCAAGAGTGATAGAATATACGAGGAGGAACGCCATGCAGATCTATGCAGATAACGCGGCCACCACCAAAATGAGCCGCACGGCCATCGACGCGATGCTGCCCTATATGGAAACCTATTACGGAAACCCCTCCAGCCTGCACACCGTTGGCCAGCAGGCGGCGGAGGCGCTGATGGCCGCCCGCCAGACCGTGGCGGAGTGTCTGGGCTGCCAGCCCCGGGAGATCACCTTTACCTCCGGCGGCAGCGAGGCCGACAATCAGGCTCTTGTCTCCGCCGCCCGTATCGGCGAGCGGAAGGGCAGGAAGCACATCATCTCCACCGCCTTCGAGCATCACGCCATCCTGCACACCCTGAAGAAGCTGGAAAAAGAGGGCTTCGACGTGCAGCTGCTGGACGTTGGCTCCACCGGCACCGTCACCGCCCAACAGGTGGCTGACGCCATCCGGGAGGACACCTGCCTTGTCACCATCATGTACGCCAACAACGAGATCGGCTCCGTTCTGCCTATCCCGGAGATCGGCGCGGTGTGCAGGGAAAAGGGCGTCCTGTTCCACACCGACGCGGTGCAGGCGGCGGGCCACCTGCACATTGACGTGAAGGCTCAGAATATCGACATGCTGTCCCTGTCCGCCCACAAGTTCCACGGCCCCAAGGGCGTGGGCGTGCTGTACGCCCGTCAGGGCATCCCCCTCACCAACATCATCGAGGGCGGCGCTCAGGAGCGGGGCAAGCGGGCCGGCACCGAGAACATCCCCGGCATCGTGTCCATGGCCGCCGCGCTGCAAGAGGCCTGCGCCCACATCGACGAGAACGCCGCCAAGGTGTCCGCCCTGCGGGACAAGCTGATGGCAGGACTCTCTCAAATCCCCCATTCCGCCCTCAACGGCGACCCCGTCCACCGGCTGCCCGGCAACGTGAATTTCTGCTTCGAGGGCATCGAGGGCGAGAGCCTGCTGCTCCTGCTGGACGCCAAGGGCATCTGCGCCAGCTCCGGCAGTGCCTGCACCAGCGGCTCGCTGGATCCCAGCCACGTGCTGCTGGCCATCGGCCGTCCCCACGAGGTGGCTCACGGCTCCCTGCGCCTGAGCCTGTGCGAGTGGAACACCCAGGAGGAAGTGGACTACATGCTTCAGGCCGTCCCCGAGGTGGTGGAATACCTCCGCAGCATGTCCCCCGTGTGGAAGGAGCTGCTCTCCGGCCAGCGGCAGTTTATGCTTTAATATAATGTAAGGAGGATCATATCATGGCTCTTTATACCGATATTGTAATGGATCACTTCATGCACCCCCGGAACGTGGGCGAGATCCCCAACGCCGACGGCGTGGGCGAGGTGGGCAACGCCAAGTGCGGCGACATTATGAAGATGTACCTGAAGATCAACGATAACGTCATCGAGGACGTGAAGTTCGAGACCTTCGGCTGCGGCAGCGCCATCGCCTCCAGTTCCATGGCCACCGAGCTCATCAAGGACAAAACCATCGACGAGGCGCTGGCCGTCACCAACAAGCAGGTGGTGGACGCGTTGGGCGGCCTGCCTGCCCACAAGCTGCATTGCAGCGTGTTGGCGGAGGAGTCCATCAAGTCCGCCGTGAAGGACTACTACGACCGCAATAACATCCCCTACGACAAGAGCGAATTCCCCGACTGCGACGACTGCGAAGCCTGCCGCATGGTGTGAAACCGGAAAAGCCACCCGCAAGGGTGGCTTTTTGCTTGGGGAAATAGGCGGGTCAGACGCAGGAGCTACGTTAAACGGTCGCAGGGGCGGGCGACTCTGCCCGCCCTTGGCCCCCTTGTGTAAAGGAGGTTGTCAGCGCCCTGCGCTGACTGGGGGATTGTCGTTTACATGACAACCCATCCGTCAACGCTTTGCGTTGACACCTCTCATTACACAGGGGAGGCTTTGGTTACGGATTGCCACGTCGGGCTTACGCCCTCCTCGCAATGACAGAAATGGGGCGGACAGAGTCGTCCGCCCCTACACACTGTTTATCGATAGAGTGTTCGTAGGGCGGGGCCAATGTGCCCCGTCGTCGATGGTGCGTCGAATATCACGCGGCGGGCCACACGGGGCCCGCCCTACGGTGTGGTGCGGTAGACGGCCCCTACACATTTCGCAGCATGTCCAGCGGATCATCCTGCGGTCTTACCGCCGCTTCGGTGCGGGGCGGCGCCATGGGACGTGACATGCAGAAATACCGCGTTTCGTCGGCGATGTGATCCTCCTGTCGGGTGTCCACATCCTCGGCGTCGGTGTCGCTGTACAGCAGGGCGGGCACCGTCCGCAGAAAGCCCCGGCAGGTGTCGAACACGTACATGCCGGGATACCCCTCCGCGTCAAAGGCAAGGCGGTAGTGCAGCTGCATCCAGCCCGCCACCCGCCGGTTGTCGCCCCGCTGAAAGTAAAGGCGGTATTTCAGCGCCGTTTCATACACGCTCTCACCCCGGCTGGCGTCCCAGATGGCGGGATCGGCCACGCCGGTGATGGTGCGTCCCCGCAGGTAGGGGTGCTCGTTCTCGATGCGGCGGATCTCCGCGAACTGCCTGTCCGGCGTCCACAGCACACCCTCGTTGGGGGTGGAGGTGCAGCCGTACAGCTCCAGAATGCGGTACAGCACGCCGTCGTGATCCACCGCCCACCAGCCGCAGGAAAAGGGCTTGGCGTAGCCGAAGTCGTAGCTGCGGTACACCCGCCACTCCCGGGGAATGTCGAAGGCCGGGATCACGTGGGTAAAGCGGCGGTCGGCGTAGTGGGTGGGATCGTCGGTGAACTCGCTGAACACCTGCCCCTGAAAGATATCCCACCGGCCCTCCAGCCATGCCTGACGCAGCCGGCGGGGCAGCGCCTCCAGCTGCTTCAGATAGTCGGGCTGCGCCGCCAGCAGCGCCTTGTTGTCGGTGACGCGGGCGGGGATGAACACGTAGTCGTCGGGGTTCTCGCCGGGCTCGAAGCGCCGGTCGATGAACAGCCGCTTGATGTAGCTGTGGCCGGGGCCGCCGGGGTTGCAGGTGTAGTAAATGCGCTTGGGGAAGTCGTTGACGCCCCGCAGACAGGCGGCGAACTGCCGCATCCACTGCTCCCGCAGCTGGGTGCACTCGTCCAGAAAGATCACGTCGTACTCCGCGCCCTGATAGCGATCCATGTCGCCGTCGCTGGCGCAGTAGCCGAACTCCAGCGTGGAGCCGTTGAGAAAGGTGAAGGTGCGGGTGGTGGCCTTGTACTCGGCCACCTGGGCCAGCTGGGGCCGCAGGATGCGGATGTGGTTGCTCTCCAGCTCCTGATAGGTGCGCCGGACGATCAGCAGCCGGATCCCCGCGTAGCCCAGCGCCAGCAGAATGGCCTTGGTACGGACGGCCCAGCTTTTGCCGCCGCCCCGCGCTCCGCCGAAGGCGATGTATTTGGCGGTGCATTCCAGAAAGCGCTGCTGCTTTTCGTTGGGATAGGCCAGGGTCAGTCGAATGGGTTCGGACATTGAGAAAGCCTCCTTTGGGTGATGGGGGGACAAATAACCGGGTGTAGTGGAACTTCGTAGGGCGGGGCGGTTCTGTTGCGGTGTCCAAAATTTCTGCGCTGCCTTACGGCGGACGCTTGAAATTTTGACCGCTGCCACTCGCTCACCTCGCTTCATCTGCCACAGGCAGCGCTCGGATCGCTCCCTCACCCCGCCGCACAATGACAAAACGGGTTTTCTACATGTTTTCCACAAGGTTTTCCACATTGCAGAGAAAACCGGCGTTTTTTTAAGGGGGAACCAGGGGGTTTTTTAAGAATACAGTTTTCGCTGTTTTTCTTTTTGAGTGTTACGGTCTGCGATTGGCATCAGATGCATGCATCCGCATTCGTCTTGTCCTGCTGCTTCCTGGCCCAGCGTCTCTCAGCCGCCTTGCGCCGCTGCTCTACCACGCGGTCATACCGGACGCTGTCCCGTTCGACGCTCAGCTGGATAAAGCTCCAGGCATAGGTCAGCGCAGGGTTTTTGAATTCCGGCACCACGCCGTGCTCGGCGAAATCCAGCGTTGCCATCATCAGCGCATAGGCATCCTCCATCGGCATCTGCCTGAAAATGGCGCACTGGTCAAAATAAAACATCACACCGGGCTTTTTTACTTCGTTCATTGTATTTCCTCCTTGTTTTCGGGCGCATGCCCTTTTGTCCATAGCAGAAGTCCGCGGAGTTGTTGCCCACAGAAAGGCAACAGAAGAAAAATATTTCGCAAAGGTAAGACAGCTTTTGGAGAATGGGGAGCATTGCATGTCGCGGAGTTTCATTCTCAAAAGCCTCCCCTGTGTAAGGGGAGGTGGCAACGCGAAGCGTTGACGGAGGGGTTGTTTGATGCCCTGACAATCCCTCAGTCTCGCTTGCGCTCGGCAGCCCCCTTTACACAAGGGGGCCTTATTTGCGTAAAAAAACAGGGCCTCGTTCGAGGCCCTGTCAGGGAAGGGAAGCCGATGTGTTATTCCGTGGTGTCGCCGGTGCCGGTATCATCCACGTAACCCTCGTTCACGGTGTCGTCCGCCGTTTCGTCCGTGCTGGGCTCAGGCGGTTTGGGCGGCGCGGCCATCACGTGGGTGGCCTGCGGATGATGCAGCACCACGCCCGCATAGTCGTACTGGATCAGCTGGCGGGCATAGGAGTACTTGGCGTCTATCAGCGAGGACACGGTTTTCACGTAGTCGTCCGCCACGGTGATGCCGGGATTGGGGGTGAAGGTGCGGGTCTTGGCGTCGTAGGTTCCGGCGGCGGTGATCCAGCTGTAGCCCCGGTTGGTGGGTAGGATCACCAGCGGCATGCAGGTGCTGGCCTGCGAAGCGTTGTAGTTCTGGGCAAACACGTCATGACCCGACATGAGCCGGGAGTCGAACTCCAGCCCGAACAGGTTGCTGACGGTGGGCAGAATGTCGATGGCGGAGCAGGGGGTGTTGACGGTGACGCTGCTCTCCATGCTGCCGCTCCACAGCAGCCACGTGTTCTTATAGCGGGAGATATCCAGCTCACTGTCCTGCTTGCCGCTGAGCTCCTGATAGTAGTCCACCTCATCGGTGACCAGCGCGTAGGGATAGTGGTCGGCGGTCATGCAGATCACGGTGTCGTCAGCGATACCGGCGGCCTCCAGCTGCTCCAGCAGGTACGTCAGGGCGTATTCCAGCTCCAGATTGGCGGCGATGTAGCCCTGTACCGGCTGAGAGGCGTTGGGATACGCCGCCACGGCGGCTTCCCGGTTCTTGGCGGACATGGCGTTGCCCCAGCCCCAGTTGGCGTGTCCGCTGACGGACATGTAGTAGGCGTGGAAGGGCTTGCCGGTGTTCACGTAATCCTCAATATACGCCGGGGCGGTCAGCTCCATCATCTCCAGATCGGAGTAGGGCCAGCCGGGGACGGTGAGGGTCAGGCCGTTGCCCTGACCGTAGTAATCATAGCCCAGATTGGGGTGGGTCAGGTGGCGGTTGTAGTAGGTGTAGGAGTTGTTGTGATAGGCCACGGTGGTATAGCCCAGCGCCCGGAACTGGTTGCCCAGCGCGAAGGGCATGTAGTCCTGATGGCTGGCGTAGAAGCTGAGATTGCCGTTGACCCACGTGGGGATGATGCCGGTCATGTGGGCGAACTCGCCGCCGGTGGTGGACTGTCCCCAGCCGGGCTGGTAGTAGTTGGTGAACACGAAGCCCTCGTGGGTCAGCTTGTACAGGGTGGGCGTCAGCTCCTTGCTGATGACGTAGGGGGAGAAGGCCTCGGCAGTGATCTGGATGAGATTCTTGCCCTTGAACATGCCGGTGTACTCGTTCTGCTGGCTGGCGGTCTTGCTGCTGAAGTAGTTGTGCATGTTCTCCAGCGTGGAGCCGCCCACTAGATCGGAGGTGGCGGTGAAGTCCAGCTCCATCTTGTTGTAGTCGTAGACCACCGGCTCATCCAGCACCGGCTCGTCCACCTGGATCACCGGCGCGTCCGGCAGACCGAAGATGGCGTACTGGGCCTCCAGCCGAATGGTGGCTGCCAGACCGAAGCGGGGCACGGCGTAGTCGGTGACGTAGTTGTAGGTGTAGTCCGCCCGATCCTCGCCGGTATAGCACAGGGCGGAACCGACAGCCTGACACACCGCGAACACCGCCAGCGCCATAACGCGGCAGCGGACGCTGAGGGTCTTGCCCGGCAGCAGGCGGCGGCGGAGGATGATCAGCAGCACCAGCGGCACGAAGGACAGCAGGATAAACACGATGCGGCCGAGGATGATCTCCACCATGGTGGAGAAGAAGTTGCCCACCACATTGCCGGTCATCTGGGTGATGAAGCTGAGTCCCCAGTAGCTTTTGAAGTAGCTCTTGCAGCAGTATTCGATGCACGTCAGCACTGTCCAGAACACGCACAGGGCGTAGGTGACGATGTGGGCGGCCCTCCGGGGCAAAATATCCACCAGTGCCGACAGCAGGAAGCCGCCTGCGGCGGAGAACAGCAGGATATACACCAGCGGCGTATCCCAGAACAGGATGGTGCGGTCAAAGGCGTGCAGCAGCAGCTCGTGATACAGCAGCGCCATAGGGAAAAAGAACAGCGGCCACAGGCTGCGCTTTTTGGGCGCGTCCTGCTGGGGCTGCTCCAGACGGGTGCGGTTTTCGTCCATATGGGGAAATCTCCTTAAAAGGGATGAAATTTGTCGAAGCGGCATTCTTAATATTATACCACGCTCCGCGGCGTTTTGCAATCCCGCCATAAGCCCCGCAAGAAAAATTAACAATTTGACCTTGCCAGACGTTAGAAGATCATTTCCCGCTCCATGTCTCCGGACAGAGCCACGCGAAGAACATCATAAAAGGAATCGTAAGAACGAGAGCGTATTCTCCCATAACTCCCAAAAACAGCATGACAAACAGCGAACCGAAGCATGCTGTGCTTCCGATGATATCCCGTTTCCAACGGGGCAGTTCTTTTAATTTCTGTATCCAACGCTTCATTTTTATCACCCTTTTTAATATAGCCTAATATTCGGCAATATTCAAGGGAGAATATTCCCTGTATGCTTAACAGCAGCAGGGAGGTGACGGGAAGTGATCGTGTTTGATCCGCTGTGGGAGACCATGAAGCGCCGCGGGATCAGCCAGTACGCGCTGATCAAGGAGCATGGCGTCAGTACGGGGACGCTGGACGCGCTGCGGAAGAACCGCAGCATTACCCTGAACACGCTGAACGACCTGTGCCGCATTCTGCGATGCGATGTGGCGGACGTGATCCGCTATATCCCGGAGGAATAAAAATTTTTAACGTGCGCGGATGCACGTGGTATGATTTCGTAGGGGTTGGCGTCCTCGACGGCTCGCACGGTGAACGTACGGGGTACGATAGACGTCTGTAGGGCGGGGCCAATGTGCCCCGCCGTCGATGGTGCGTCATGTCTTACGCGGCGGCCTGAGGGCAGGCCGCCCTACGGAATAACCACCGGAGGGCTCTCCCAAAGGGAGAGCCAAGGGCGGGGTAGAACCCCGCCCCTACGGAATGGCACGACAGGCAACATATCAGCACAAAAAAGAGGGCATCTTTCGATGCCCTCTTTTTTAGAAACCTTACATACCCTTGATGATATCCACGATCTCCGCACCGATGCGCTTCTGCGCCTCGACGGTGGCAGCGCCGATGTGCGGGGAGCGATCTGAGCGCCGCCTGTGGCGGATAAAGCGAAGTGAGCGAGTGGCCGCGGTCAAAATTTCGGCGGCTCAAATGCCGCGGCGAAATTTTGGGCACCGCAACAGGACAACGCCGCAAAAAAGAGGGCATCTTTCGATGCCCTCTTTTTTAGAAACCTTACATACCCTTGATAATATCCACGATCTCGGCGCCGATGCGCTTCTGCGCCTCGACGGTGGCAGCGCCGATGTGCGGCGTGCAGCTGACCATGGGATGGCTGTACAGAGCCTTGTTGGTGGCGGGCTCGTCGGCGTACACGTCCAGACCGGCGGCGCGCACCTTACCGGACTCCAGAGCGGCCAGCAGAGCGGCCTCGTCCACGTTGGTGCCGCGGGAGGTGTTGATGACCACCACGCCGTCCTTCATCTTGGCGATGTTCTCAGCGCTGATCAGGGCGCCGCCGTCCACAGCGGGAGCGTGGACAGAGATGAAATCGGACTTGGCCAGCAGCTCGTCCATCTCCACATAGGGGATGCCCAGCTGCTCCTCGATGCCGGGGATGTGGAAGATATCGAACGCGATAACGTCCATGCCGATGGCCTTGGCCATCACGCCCAGATGCTGGCCGATGCGGCCGAAGCCCACGATACCCAGGGTCTTGCCCTGCAGCTCGATGCCCTTGCCATAGGCCTTCTTCTCCCACTGGTCGTTGCGCATGGTGTAACCGGCGTGGGAAATGTAGCGGGCGCAGGAGAACATGTGACCCATGGCCAGCTCGGCCACGGACTGAGAGGAAGCCTTGGGGGTGTTCTTCACGGCGATGCCGTTGGCCTCGGCGTACTTCACGTCGATGTTGTCCACACCAACGCCGCCGCGGATGATCAGCTTCAGATTGCTGCCCTTGGCCTCGTCAATGTGGTTGGCGCGAACCTTGGTCTTGGAGCGGACGACCACCACGTCGAAATCACGCAGAGCCTTGCCCAGCTGATCGGGCTCATAGAACTGCTCGACGACCTCGTGACCCATCTCGCGCAGCTGCGCCATCGCGGTCTTATCCATACCGTCAGTAACCAGAATACGCATGGTAATTATCTCCTTTTATTATTACAGTTTGTTGTGGGAAGGAATGTCTCTTGTCACATTCCGTAGGGGCGGACGACTCTACAAATATTTTTTACTTGTGCTCCGCCTCGAACTTGGTCAGGAACTCCACCAGAGCCTGAGCGCCCTCGATGGGCATGGCGTTGTACACGCTGGCGCGCAGGCCGCCCACGGACTTGTGGCCCTTCAGGTTGTCGAAACCGGCTTCCTTGGAAGCGGCGACGACGGCGGCGTCCAGATCCTTGTCGCCGGTGACGAAGGGGATGTTCATCAGGCTGCGATCCTCGGGCACCACAGCGCCCTTGAACAGCTTGGAGCTGTCCAGGAAGTCATAGATGACCTTGGCCTTGGCGATGTTGCGCTTGTGCATCTCCTCCAGGCCGCCGATGCTCAGCAGATACTTGAACACCTTGCCGCAGCAGTAGATGGCCCAGCAGTTGGGGGTGTTGTACATGCTGTCGTTGTCGGCATGGGTCTTATACTTCATGTAGATGGGGGTCTTGGGGTCCAGATCGTCGCGGATCAGATCCTCGCGGATGATGACCACGGCCATACCGGCGGGGCCAACGTTCTTCTGGACACCGGCCCAGATCAGGCCGTAGTCGGCCACGTTGCAGGGCTTGGACAGGAACATGGAGGACTGGTCGGACACCAGCACGTGACCCTTGGTGTTGGGCAGCTTGTTCCAGGTGGTGCCGTTGATGGTCTCGTTCTCGCAGATGTAGACGTAGTCGGCATCCTCGGGAATGTCCAGATCGGAGCAGTCGGGGATGTAGGAGAAGTTCTTGTCGGCGGAGGAGGCGACCACCTGCACCTCGCCGTACTTCTTGGCCTCGGCAATGGCCTTCTTGGACCATGCGCCGGTCTCCACGTAGCAGGCCTTGCCGTTCTTCATCAGGTTCATGGCCACCATGGCGAACTGCAGCGTACCGCCGCCCTGGATGAACAGCACCTTGTAGTTGTCGGGAATGTTCATCAGCTTGCGCAGGTCGGCCTCGGCCTCGTCGGCGATCTGCTGGAACACCTTGGAGCGGTGGCTCATTTCCATGACGCACATGCCGCTGCCGCGGTAGTTCATCATCTCGTCGCGGATCTCCTCCAGCACGCTCTCCGGCATCATGGCGGGGCCGGCGGAGAAGTTAAAAGTACGACCGTATTTCATTTCGTTTTCCTCCTCAATTTCAATAAGTAGGGCTTACAAATTTTGCTCGTACTCATAGTATACGGCATATTTCCGCAAGAATCAACCGTGAAAATAAAAAAATCCAAAATTTGTATGGCTTGCTGACAAAATGTCAGTTTTCTCGTGCAAACCGCCTACCGGCGGCGGTTGACAAGGGGGGCAAGAGGGTGTTAAAATGGCGGAAGCCGACAAAAAACGCCGCCCGGAACAGGCGGCGAGTAATCACATGGCTTTCTTCAATTTCTGGATATCGTCGTTCATCTGACGGACAACGGATTTGAGGAATTTGACCTCATCCTCCAGATCGTCCACGCGGGAACGAGGGGCGAGCTGTTCCATCATGATCTGCTGGTTTTCGTACAGCAGGTTGAACTTGGGATCGAAATAGGATTCCATCATGACCTTCATGCGGTTTTCGGATGCTTCAATCTTTCCGGTCATCCGCTGCTCGGATTCTTCGATCTTCCCAAACAACCTCTGTTCGGATGCCAGCATCATTTCCTGAATCATCTGCAAATCGTTTTTATCCAGCATAAGAACGCTCTCCTTTTTTATTCCTTTCCCTATTATACTCGACCGTCTGTCTTCCGTCAACAGCAAATTGCCATTGCGGCGGGGAACTGAATCAAAGGCTCCCATTGTTGCAAGGGGAGCTGTCACCGAAGGTGACTGAGGGGATAAACCGTATTCTGGACAATCCCTCCGGCAACGCGCTTCGCGTTGCCACCTCCCTTTACACAAGGGAGGCCTATTACCCCACAAAGGAGCACACCATGGAACGCGTCAAAGGTTTCTTTCAACATATCTCCCTGTATATCATCGCGCTGGCCAAATGGCTGTGTATCGGCGGCGGTGTGGGCCTGATCGGCGGCGTGGTCGGCGCGGCTTTCCACATCGGCGTGGAGCAGGCCACGGAGCTGCGCCTTGCCCAGCCGTGGATCATCTGGCTGCTGCCGGTGGGCGGCGTGGTGATCGTGGGGCTGTACCGTCTGGCCCACATGGAGGGACGGGGCACCAACAACATCATCGAATCCGTCCACTTCGGCAAGGACGTACCTATTTTATTAGTACCCCTCATATTCATCTCCACCTGCATCACCCATCTGCTGGGCGGCTCGGCGGGCCGTGAGGGCGCGGCCTTGCAGATCGGCGGCGGCATCGGCTACCGTACCGGCCGGGCGCTGCATCTGGGCGAAAAAGACCTGCCGCTGGCCACGTTGTGCGGCATGAGCGCCGTGTTCGCCGCCCTGTTCGGCACACCGCTGACGGCCACCGTGTTCGCACTGGAGGTCATCAGCGTGGGCGTCCTCTACTACGCGGGACTGATCCCCTGTCTGATGGCCGCGTCGGTGGCGTATCTCATCGCGTCCCTTTTCGGCGTGTCGCCCACCCGCTTCGCCGTGACGCTGCCCGCGCTGGACGTGTGGACGGTGTTTCTGGTGGTGCTGCTGGCCATCGGCTGCGCACTGGTGTCCATCCTGTTCGTGCGGGGCATGCACTGGGTGGAGCACATGGCGGTGCGCTTTTTGAAGAATTCCTATCTCCGTGCGGCGGCAGGCGGCTTTGCCATCATCGGCCTGACGCTGCTGCTGGGCCGGGACTACAACGGCGCGGGCATGGACGTGATCGCCCGGGCGGTGGAGCAAGGGGAAGCCGCGCCCTGGGCGTGGTTCCTGAAGATCCTGTTCACGGCGCTGACCATCGGCTGCGGCTTCAAGGGCGGCGAGGTGGTGCCCTCCTTCTTCGTGGGAGCCACCTTCGGCTGCGTGGCGGGACAGGCGCTGGGTCTGCCCGGCGGCTTCGGCGCGGCCATCGGTCTGGTGGCGGTGTTCTGCGGCGCGGTGAACTGCCCCATCGCCTCGGTGCTGCTGAGTCTGGAGCTGTTCGGCGGCACGGACGGCGTGCTGTATTTCGCTTTCGCCTGTGCGATCAGCTATCTGCTGTCCGGCTACTGCGGCCTGTACAGCAGCCAGACCATTCTCTATTCCAAGCTCCGGGCCGAGTTCATCAACGTCCACGCGAAGGAGTAAAAGAAGGGCCGTCCCGCTGGGACGGCCTTTGTGGTCGAAAGAACTCATTTTGCGCACATCTCTTGACAAATATCGTAAAATCGCTATAATAAAAGAAAGGGTATTACCGCAGAGCGGTTTGACCTGACAATGAAGCTTTCTTAGTGAATTAAGAAAACCGTCACCGGCCAGGGTGGCGGTTTTCCCATTTTATCCGTAGTGTGAACGTGAGTCCAAACAAATGGAATGTAATGGTAACAGGCATGAAATCACCTCCTTTCGGAGGTTTCAAGCCAAACCGCCCCGCTTTGTTATGTAATACCCCTGCACGAACAATCGTATCACAAGCGCTGCATCCTGTCAATAAAATTTGAAGGATCAGGTGAATAATGATCGGCTATCGTGATAATTTCATTTTGTAAGGCCATCATTGAGATTTACCCGAAGTACTTCTCCCGGAAGGGCACCCGCTCCACCTGAAACGTCCGGCTGCGGAGGTAGTTCAAGATCCCTGCGTCGGTGGGGAAGTCAAACGTCAGTTTGTAGGAGTACAGCGCCTGCCGGGTCTCGCCGTAGCGGCGGTTCACGTCGCCCCGGCCATACTTGCCGTCCCCCAGCAGGGGACAGCCCATGTGGGCGAAGGTAGCGCGGATCTGGTGGGTGCGGCCGGTCTCCAGCCCTACCTCCACCAGCGCCAGCTCGCCACGGCGCTCCAGCGTCTCGTAGGTGGTGACAGCGGTCTTGCCGCCGGGGACAGGCCTGGTGTGGACGGATACCTCTTTCTTCTTCTCGTCCTTCACCAGAAAGACATCCACCCGCCCTTTCGGCGGCTGCGGCGCACCCACCGTGACGCAGAGATACCGCTTGTCCATCTCCCGGTCGCGGATCTTCTCGTTGATGATCCGCAGCGTCTCGGCGTTCTTGGCGGCGATGACGATGCCGCCGGTGTTGCGGTCGATGCGGTTGCACAGGGCGGGGGTAAAGGCGTTCTCCCACTTGGGGTTCCACTCCCGCTTCTGGTAGAGGTACGCCTGAATGTGGTTGATGAGAGTGTTGACCTTCTCCGTCTCGTCGGCGTGTACCACCAGCCCCGGCCGCTTGTCCAGCAGCATCAGGTTCTCGTCCTCGTACACGATGGTGAGACTGGGCTTGAAAAGCGTCAGGAACAGATTGTCCTCACGGGGTTTGTCGAAGAACTCGTCGTTGATGTATAATTGCAGCACGTCCCCCTCCTGGAGCCGCTGGTCACGCTGGGCCCGTGCGCCGTTGCACTTGATGCGCTTCAGGCGGATGTATTTCTGCAGCAGTGCCGGCGGCAGCAGCGGCAGAGATTTGGACACAAAGCGGTCAAGCCGCTGTCCCGCGTCGTTTTTTCCGATGGTCAGCTCCCGCATGGGCGCACCTCCCACAATAAAATCATCGCTCCCATTGTACCCAACAGCGGAACAAATGTCAAAGGGAATTCCACGCTGGAAAAAACCGCGAAAAATATGGTGAAAAATTGCAAAAAAGGTTTGACAACCCTTGTTTTTCACGTTATAATACTATCCGTGTCATTGCGAGGTGTACTATGCTTTTGAATGTGAACAAGCTGCTGCATACGCCGGACGCCGCTCAGGATGTCCAGTTTACCATGGATCTGAGCGACATGGAGTTCGGCGGCGGCTACCCCGTGTCCCAGCCCGTCACTGTGGAAGGCAGGCTTCGGAACAAGGCTGGCGTCCTGCTGTGTACGCTGGAGGCAAGTACGACGCTTCACTGCGTCTGCGACCGTTGCGCAAAACCCTTCACCAAGGACAAGACCGTCACCTACCAGTGCGTGCTGGCAGAGGAACGGCAGTCCGATGATGATGAGGATATCGTGCTGCTGGAGCATGACGAGGTGGACTTGGGCGAAGTGGCTCGCACTGCGTTTATCCTTGAGATGGACACGAAAAACCTCTGCTCACCGGACTGCAAGGGCTTATGTCCCGGCTGCGGCGCGGATCTGAATGTAGAACCGTGCCGGTGTAAGAAGGCGGTTGATCCGCGTCTTGCCAAGCTGGCCCAGCTGTTGGAGGATCGGTAAGCGGAAGCTGAACTATTATACTACTGCTCACGGCAGTTAAAAGACCAAGGAGGTGTCAACATGGCAGTCCCTAAGGGAAAAGTATCGAAGCAAAGACGCAATAAGAGACGCAGCTCCGTTTGGAAGCTGGCGACTCCCGGTCTGGTGGCATGCCCCAAGTGTGGTGCGCTGCATCTGCCTCACAGAATGTGCCCGGAATGCGGTACCTACAATGGCCGTCAGGTCAAGGAGATCAAGTCCGTGGCCGCTGGCAAGTAAGTCATCGACGTGTGTCCTTGTTAGGAGGGAAGAGGTTTTCTTCCCTCCTTACTTTTTGCCCGTTTTTCGGTCTGGTCGTCTGCCGTGCGGGGCGATGCCCACATCGGCCCGTGTATGCGTATAGTGTTCGTTAGAATGTTGTAGGGGCGGACGACTCTGTCTGCCCTGTCGGAATGGTATAGTCATCGTTAGGGCGGGTACCCCAAGGGCACTTGTTCCGTTTCACTTCACAGCGCTCGTCGCCCGCCCCTACAGAGTTCTATTGATGGTCATTCCGTAGGGCGGGCCCCGTGTGGCCCGCCGCTGGGCGCTTGATAACAAAAAACACCCCTTATGGGGTGTTTTTTGTTCATAAGGGGTGTTTTTTGTTATCAAATTTTTTAGAATTCCTTCTTCTTGCGGATCACCACGGCGGAGCCGATCATGGACAGGATGCCCAGGCCGGCGTACAGGGCAACACCGGCGTCAAAGGTGGTGGCGGACTTGACGGTGGTGGTCTCCGTCTTCTTGGTGGAGGATCCGCCGCCAGTGCCGCCGGTGGTCGTGGTGGTACAGGTGGCGTTAACGGTGAGGGTGTCCTTGCTGCCCCTGACCAGCTTCCACTTGTGGTCGGGATTGTCGGGATCGACCTCAGGAGGATCGGTGGCCGGATCAGAGTAGACGGCGATCGCTGCGGAATCCCTATTGTCCGGATCGATGGAATAGTTGGAGGCACCTCCGTTGTCGTTGCTGCCCCAGTACATCGTTACGGAGTCCTTGTTTTTATCCCACGTATGGGTCTTGCCCACGGAGGTGCCGTAATTGGCCGCATAGCCGTTGGCTGCGGCGTCGGTCAGGGAGACCTGATAGCGATATTCCACATAGGGGGAGCCGGGGTAAAGGTGGTGGATGGGGGTCATCGGCGTGAAGCTCAGGCTGGTGTCGGCCAGCAGATTAGCGGTGCCATATGTTTTATCCGTGTGCTTGCCGTCCTTGCACTGGACGTTGACCTTCAGCCCCAGCTCAGCGGCAGTGGGGAGGTCGCACAGAAAGATGTAGGCGGAGTCGGGATCTCTGTTGTCTTCCGTCCAGATGGCCCATTCTCCTTGGCTGCTATCGTAGACGTACCAAATCACACCGTTGACGTAGTTCACCAGGTGTTTGCCGTTTGCCTGGTTGAAGGGATTTGTGTAGCGGCTGATGCTGTCATTGTCATAGCGCAGGTACACATTGCAGAACCATGCGCCGGTATTGTTGTAATCGTCCTTCCAGAACACGCTGGTTTCATCTGTGTAATAGGTGCCCGGGGCCAGATTGAACTCCCGCATGTTGTGCTGCTGCTGATGATGATTACTCTCGCAGATTATGGTGACCTTGCCGGTTTCGATCACCGCCGGGGAGGGGGGGGGCGGGCATAGCAACGGTGCTGCAGGAACGCACCTTGATCTCGATTATGCCATTGTTTTCCAGCTGCCATTTCCCACTATGGCTGTCGTATTCCAGCGTGATAGTGGTGAAGAAGGAAGCATTCATATGCGCATACCCCGTATCCTGCTGGAACCGGTTAATGTAAGGGTCTGCATCCGTAAACCGGAAGGTATAGGTATACTTACCGTCGGTGTCAGCAGGGGCTTCTACCGTGGAGCCCTCTGTGGAGAAGGTGCCTGCGGCCAGGTCGTAGGTTTGGCTGCCGTGGCGGGTGCCCTGTGTGTAATCGTCAGAAACCTTCAGCTCTTCGCAGCTGACCTGTACCTTCCCCTTTGCCAGTGCTATGATATCATCCTCAGTGGGTGCTGGCGGTGCGCCTGTCGCCCATGCCACAGCCGTCAGGCACAGGACCATGACCAGACACAGCAGGGCGGTGATCGTTTTCTTCATGTTGGAACCTCTCTTTCCTCGTTGTGTTTCCTGTCTCTGCGACGCGCCGCCGCTTGTCCCAGTGCCGGTAGGGAAAGTGGTATGGCTTTTTACGTCCCTGTAAAAAGCCGGAACCCCATGGGGTTCCGCGGGCGGTGCATCGTGATACATATTCAGTATACCAGCTATGGCCGCCGCTTTCAAGCAAAGCTTCGTCACAGATACGTACAAATATCCGCCCCGATTTTGGGCAAATTGCTGGTATATGTGCCAACCCCGCCGGCAGGGCAGGGGAGCGCAGCCCCATCTTGACAGCCGTGATATAATAAGAATGATTGAAGTTTTTGAGAAAAAAGAGGAAAACGCTATGGAAATCACCCAGGGGGTGGATTTTGAGAGCTTCGGCCTGTCCGAAGCCACGCTGCGGGCTATCCGCAACAAGGGATATACCGTATCCACGCCGGTACAGGCCGGCTGCATTCCGCCCATGATGGCGGGCAGGGACGTGATCGCCAAGGCCCCTACCGGCACCGGAAAGACCATGGCCTTCGGCATTCCCATCATTGAAAAGATCGATCCGGACAGCGAGGAGGTACAGGCTGTCATCATGGCGCCTACCCGCGAGCTGGCCATGCAGATCACCGACGAAATGCGGGATATCGCCGTGTATCACGAGGGCGTGCGGCTGGTGTGCCTGTATGGCGGCCAGCCCATCGGCAAGCAGATCAACGCCCTGAAGCGCAAGCCCCAGATCGTGGTGGCCACGCCGGGCCGTCTCAGCGACCATATGAAGCGCCGCACCGTGGTGCTGAAGGCCGTCAAGACCGTGGTGCTGGACGAGGCCGACCGCATGCTGGACATGGGCTTCATCCACGACGTGACCCGCATTCTGGACAAGATCCCCAGCCGCGAGAATCTGGGCATGTTCTCCGCCACCATCTCCCGTGAGGTGATGGATATTTCCTGGGTCTATCAGCGTGACCCCGAGGAGATCACCGTCCAGGCCACCAGGGAGAACAAGCCCGATATCCTACAATACCGTATCGAGGTGCCCTCCGACGGCAAGGTGGACGCCATCGCCAAAATCCTGGAGCACGAGGGCTATGACCGGGTGATCTGCTTCTGCAACACCAAGGGCAATACCGAGCGGCTCACCAAGTTCCTGCAGATGCGGGGCGTGGACGCCAAGTGCATCCACGGCGACATTCCCCAGAGCAAGCGTGAGGCCGTCATGCAGCAGTTCCGGGACGGCAAGCTCCGGGTATTCGTGGCCACCGACGTAGCCAGCCGGGGCATCGACGTGGACGACGTGGATGCCGTGTTCAACTACGACGTGCCGGAGGAGAACGAGTACTACATTCACCGCATCGGCCGGACAGGCCGTGCCAAGCGCCACGGCGTGGCCTACACGCTGCTCAGCGACTTCCCCAGCCGTATGCGGCTGGACGATATCAAGCGCAACACCCGCAGCCCCATCGTCTCCGCCAAGCTGACGGAGGACGGCGAAGTGGTAGCGGAGTGAGATATAAAGCCGCCATGTATCGGCCCCTACGATCGGTAAAAAGAACCCCCTTGCCCCCTTGAAATGTCATTCCGAGCCAGTCAGCAGACTGGCGTGGGAATCCGTATCCTTACCTGACGGGAAAGAAACGGATTGCCGCGTCGCTTCGCTCCTCGCAATGACATAGCCCCCAACAAAGAGGAGAAAACCCATGAAACCTACCAAACGACTACTTGCCTTGCTTCTGGCGCTGTGCATGGCGCTGACGCTTGCCGCCTGCGGCGAAGCGGAGCCGGAGCATATGACCGTCCGCGCCGCATTGGTGGACGCGCCCCACACGCTGGATCCGGCGCTGGCCGTCACCGAAACGGAAAAGACCGTGGACGCCCAGCTGTTTGAAAATCTGATGAAGATCAACACCGCCGGTGCCCTTACCCCCGCGCAGGCCGCCAGCTATACCTATACCGACAACATGGACGGCACCGAGACGTATACCTTCACCCTCCGCAATGATATCTACTGGTCGGACGGCCAGAAGGTCACGGCGGGCGACTTCGTTTACGCCTGGCAGCGTCTGGTGGATCCGGAGACCAACTCCCCCCACGCTTCCATCCTGAACATGGTGGCGGGCTATGCCGACGCGGTGGCCGGCGACCCGGCGGCCTTGCAGGTCTGGGCCAGCGATGACCGCACCCTTGTGGTGGTCATCGAGGGTCACTGCTCCTACTTCCTGCAGGTGGTGTGCACGGCAGTGTCCACCATGCCGGTACGCGCCAGCGTCACCCAAACGCAGGAAGGGGAGGACGCCGCTGATACCGCTGCCGACGCCGAGCCGGTGCAGCGGCCCGACTGGTCGCTGTCCTCCGCCACGCTGCTGACCAACGGCCCCTACGCCGTCTCGTCCATGACGGCGGACGGCCTGAACGCCAGCGCCGCCAAGAAGTACTATGACGCCCGGCGCCTTGGCCCCGATCAGCTGGAGTTCGTCTATGCCGCCAATTCCGCCGACGCCATGGCGCTGTATGACAGCGGCGACGTGGACTTCGTGCTGGACGCCGGAGAGACGGAGGGCGCGGTGGAGGCTTCCTCCGCCGTGGTCAAGACCGTGCTGGTGAACCAGATGGCCACCAGCTTGAGCGAGAGCGTCCGTCAGGCCATGTCCATGGTGATCGACCGCAACGCACTGGCGGAGCTGGCCGGCGGGGAGGACGAGGTGTTCCGCGCCGCCGACGGCCTGATCCCCGATGGTATCACCACCTCTCAGGGCGAGTCCTTCCGTCAGGCCAACGGCCCGGCCATCGACAACGATCCGGAGAAATACGACCAGCGGTGCCAGCAGGCGACGGAGCTGCTGCGCAGCGCCGGTTATACCCCCACCACGCTGGAGCATATGAACACGGTGACGCTGCTGTACGAAAATACCGCCGAAAACGCCAAGGTGGCCCAGGCGCTGCAAACCGTCTGGCGCGAGAAGCTGGGCATCCGCATCGCCGTCCGTGCCGTGGCGCCGGAGGATATGATGACCACCCTGAAAAGCGGCGAGTTCTCGCTGGCGCTGACCAGCGTCAACGGCGACCGCAACACGGCGCTGAGCTACCTGAACCGCTTCAGCAGCAGCCAGCTGGAGAATTACGGCCAGTATTACTCCAACGCCTACGATATGCTGATCCGCACCGCTGCCAACTCCAGCAGCGACGAGGCGCGGGACGCCTATCTGGCGGACGCGGAGACCATGCTGCTGGACAGCGGCTACGTGATGCCCCTGTATAACGAGACGTATACGTGGCTGCTGCGGGACACCTTCACCGGCCTGCACACCGACGGCATGGGGGTCTATTACTTCCAGAATGTGGTAAAAACCAGCTCGTAACCGAGAAAGGACGGCCGCAAGGTCGTCCTTTCTTTGACAAAAAATTTATTCACAGGAAAATTTGCCTTTTCCCTTGACAACCGCCGCAAGGTATTGTATAATGTCCCTCGGACGTTACACCTCAGTGGTGCTGCCGATCAAAATGGTGACATAGCCAAGTGGTAAGGCAAGGGTCTGCAAAACCCTCATTCCCCGGTTCAAATCCGGGTGTCACCTCCAACCAAAAACCTCGTAACCATGCCGGTTACGAGGTTTTTCTTATGCCCATTTCGGGGCAAATACCCCTTAGTATACCCCTTACAGATTTTTATACCCCTTTGGGGATGCAGCGTCTACAGCCATTCCAATGTCAACCTGTTTACACCGAGACGCACGTTTGCCGGTTGTCTGCAATCTGGCAACGGGCAGGTAAAGCAGCTGTGGCTATACGGGCAGATGCCTGGTGCAGCCTCGTGGGCGGGTGTCACCGTTCTGCGCCCGGTTCGTGGCGTCCTGTGCGGCCTGTGGCGCGTTCTGGCCGGGGTATTGCTGGGGGATATGTCCGGGTAGTCATGCGCACGGAACAGCGTCACGGTCGCGCTCATCGGCCTGTACCTCCTTCCCGAAAAGCTCACGTTCCCGCTCAGTGGTCATGGTCACGCTGACCAGAGGAATCATCCCAAACAGTGTGGGTACACAGGGATAATATCTATCGTTCTCGTTGATGTAGCCTTTGATTTTAGCCATTGCGGCACACCTCCTTTTTCACGGCGTCAAGGGCCTTGAGCGCGGCTTCATCGTCCATTTCTTTGATCTCATATAGACGATCATAGAGGTCGCGGCGCTTGTCCTTCGGCACGGGAAGTTCGTCGATTGCCGCATGAACACGATCCACCTCCACCGCCAGCTTTGCGCCCTTCAACCGCGCATTGCGGTGTTTCGCGCCCGTGTCGGCGGTATCTCCGATGGTGAGGGCAAATCCATCTATGAAGGTCTCAAGGACACTGTGGGCAAGTCTGAGCCGCGGGAGCGCCCATTCTACGCGAGGGGTATCACCGTCCAGATCGTCGTAGATGGCCTCTGCCAAAATAGCCGAAGCGTCCCGCAGCTCATTCACGGCAGAATAGAGCACGGCGCTGATGACGCTGCGTTCGGCAGCGGTGGTCTTATCAAAATACATAAAATTTCCTCCTTCTATAATCCTGCTATCTTGTGGTGCAGGGTATCCTTTTGTTACTTCTCTGCTGTCTGCCGTCTCATGACCGCCGCTGTCAAAAGCTTAATTGCGCTATCATTATCCAAATCACGGGCTTGCTTAATTGAATCGGAAAAACCTGCTTCCCTTGCAGCTTCAAACGCTTTTTCTGCTTCGATAGTTTTTGCAACCTGTGCAGCACGTTCAGCAAAGATTTCTGTTCTTTGTTCGAGATAATGTCCCAGAGTAAGATGGTACTCGTCGATTGCGGCATCGATCAATCTCAACGAAGCGTAGATGATGCGTCCTAGTTCTGCGGCCTCATTCGCTCCAATCGTCTGCGGCTCTCGCTCTCCAAAGTACTCCTCCCATGTACTGCCTAAAATTTTACTTGCAACTTCAACATCGGAAATGCTAAGATCCGCAATTTTCTCAGCGGCAAAGCGTTCTGCCCTTGTCGTGTCTAAATAATAACCCATAATTTCCTCCTTGTTTTATCGTCGGGAGGCTGGTACAATGAACATACCAACCTCCCTGTGTTGGGTGGTGGTCAGGCTCTCTGTGTCGTGCTTTGGTCGGCTGGGACACAGGGGGCTTCCCTTTGTGCGATCATCGTATCTATATATTCCAGCAGCATCCGCTTTTCATCTGGCGTCAACGTCAGAACATCGGCCATCAGCGCTTCGGGAGAATAGCAGTCGCATTTCTCGCCGGGGTCAAGCGTTGCCCCGCAGATGGAGCAGGTGTGATAATAGAGCATGGTATATCTCCTTTCAATATAGTTCCTCGTAGAATCTCAATTCGCGGATTTTGCCGCTGAAAAAATGGTTGATGTTATAGTCGCAGTTCCGGTACTTGGTCGCAAAATGCTTGTCGATCAGGGATGGGTAGCAAAACGGCTCAAGTTCTACGCAGGAACTAAACTTACTCGTCTCACAAAGCCACGGCATTGCCCGGATGATCCGCACGATCTGGTCGGCCCGGATGGGCGGGTGCGGGTGCCCGGTGTGCTCCTCGTACCTCTCAAAGTAGTACTTGAACACGCTCAGTGCATCCCCCAAGCTGTATCCCACATCGTCTGGAAAAACTCTTGCGGTGATATTGGCAAATTTGTCAAAATCGAATAACAGAAAAATCACTCCTTTCCGGAAGGTGGGTGTCGGCGTGTCGCCGCACCCTTTTACAAGGGTGGCGTGTCGCCACTCCCTTATATATGAGCGCGTGTGAACACACACCCTTATATATCTTCTTCTATATATCTACTTCTACTTCTGATTCTGTTTCTTCTTCTGTCTCGTGCGACATCAATCGATATCGGTCGATTTGCCGCTGTTACGAGCATTGATCCGCTGTTCATATTTCTGCCAAGCTTCTTCCATATCCGGGAAGAAAGCAGAGAACGCTATCTTCTCCATCGGAAGCAGGGAATCGGGGGTCTCGCCTGTCTCCAGATAATCCCAGCAGGCCAGAAGAACGTTAACCGCGGTTTCCGGCGGCAACTGCTTGATAAGTTGGCGTCGCTCGAGCTTCATCTTGAACCATGTGGGGTGCTTGTCTTTGATTGGCATATATTAACCTCCTTTATGCCACGCAGAACCGCCGGACGGTGGTTTCTCTGGTAAACGCTGCGGCCACCTCCGGCAATGCCTTTTTAAGGGCGCTGGTGTCGATTCTGGCGGTCGTGACGCTCTTCCATGTGATTTCTTGTACTCCCCGGCCACAACGGCCTCAGAATCGCCCATAGCGGCCTTTATCGCGTCCTTGATAGCTTCCGCCTCCTGCTGGGCTTCCTCGATCAGCGCCTGAAGCTGGCGCAGCTCGCGGGCCTTGCTCTCCAATTCGTTGATGCTCATTGCTGTACCTCCTGTTTTTTTGAGGGCCGGGTGACGTCTGGAATGTATTGAGCACTCGAGGGGCTTTTCACCAGTATGTCTGTCACCCGATTGTGGCTTGTTTGGAGCCGCCCTGTTTGGTATGGTCTTATTATAGCGTATCTAGGCCTAGATATCAATAGGCACATGCTACAAATATATGGGCCTAGATTTGTACAAAATATATCTAGGCACAGATGTTTGCTTGTGATATAATATAAAGACTAGAATTTTTAGTATAGAGGAGGCCAGAATGGGCGAAAAAACAGAAGCGCAAAAGAAAGCGCAGCAAAAGTATATGGAGCGTTTTGCCGTTGCTCGTGTTCGGATGGAGCGAGAGCGCTACGACGCGGTACAGGCCCACGCAGAAGCCCGTAGCGAGAGCGTGAACGGCTTTATCAACCGGGCAATCACCGAGACTATAGAACGGGATAACGGCGCTCCTGCGGCTTCTGAGGGGCAAGGAGAGGGGTAACATCGCACCTATCTCACCGCTGGAAATTCAGCAGCGATTTTTCGCTGGTGGGGGACTGTCCAAAGCTGGGCCGTCCTCCACTTGTATATTTGATAGTCCACAGCACAGCTAAGAGACCGGGACTGCACAATTCCGTGCAGTCCCGGCTTTATATCGTCTAAATCAATGTCGCCAATTTTGGCGGTATTAGTCCGCTTGCTCACCGGCCAGCTCTGCATCCAGCCGATCAAAGGCGATCAAATCGGCGTTCAGATAGCCCAGGCACTTGTCGATGACTCGATCCAGCGCGTCCCGTTCGTTGTGGTCACGGGTCGTGTTTGCCGTACACATGGCCTGACGGGCGCGGGGCATGATAAGCCGCAGCATGGTAGGATTGTCACTATATTGGTCAGCCAGCGCCAGCAGGTCATCGGCGGTTAAGATGTCGCTGTCCAGCAGCGTAATAGCGGCAGGAACTACGTCGTCAGGATTTGCCAGTGACCGCTTGTGGATGTCCTCTTTCAACTCCACCCGAAGGGCTGCACGGCCAGCGTTGAGGATGGCGCCTGCATCGGTGACAGCGGCGGAATAGGCCCGCTCTGCCGCCGTGCAGGCGGCTTCTGCTGCGTCCTTGTCCTCCATCGCCTTGCTGGCTTTCTTGGCCTTCTGAAGCTGTGCCAGAGCCGAATCCTTCTGTTTTTTTGCGGTGTCGTAGAGCGCGGTAAGGCGCTGATCAAAGTTTGTTGTACTCATGTTGAATCCTCCTCAGTTTACAGCGTTGGCAAAACCTACAGGATCAGAGGCAAAAGCCATGATCCGCATACAATCAGCCTCGTCGATGGGGTCTCTGTCGATCAGGAACAAGGTTCCGCTGTTGGCGGCGCGGCTGTTCACATGGGCCTTTCGGTTATCTACCTCGCTCATGCCCAGCATCTCAGCGGTGTGACTTCTCAGTGTCCGTAAATGCTGGGTCACGGTACTGCCGCTGATCTCCTGTGCAATGCCAACAGTGACACCCAAATTCCCGGCAATCTCCCGCAGCGTTTCCATTGCGACGGGACAATCCTTCAAGGCGTTTGCCGCCTGCCGCAGCTCGTCACGGCCAATCGAGGTACGCAGCTTCAGCGCCGACAGAAGATTGACCTGCTCCGTGGTCGGGGCAGTCATGGGCTTGCTTTGGTAGGCGCGCTCCATATCCGCGATGATCGCATCAAAGCGGGCATGGTACTCCTTCCGAACAACCTCCAGTCCATCGGCGCGAATCTTGTCCAGTTCGGCCAAAGCCTGGTCGTAGCCCTCGGAGCCTCGATAAGGCTCATATTCGATCAGCTTCTCCCGATACGTTCTTCCGAGTTCTTTCATGCCCTCGCGCCATTCTTTGAGGGTTGCATAATATTTCTGTGTATTTGTCATAGTTTTTACCTTTCTATGTAGTTTTCTGCCACTTTTCAGTGTGAATCATTTGAAACACCAAGTATTACGTTTGGTAGTTCTGAACAGCGTTTGAAATCGCTGTGATCTTCAAAATGGTCTATATCGGTTTCCGTCTTGCTTGCAGCAGAAATCGCGTCGAGCCACCTTATGACTTCTCTTTGTCCAGATCGTCTCACACAGATAACCATCGGTTCTCTGGACAGTTTCCGTGCGTCAGCAAGCCGCTGTAGGCGTGTTTTTAAGCTATTCAAGGGGATCACTCTCCAATTCTGGCAGTTCCAACTTGCCGCGTTCAATCGCTTCGTCAATGAATTGGTAAAGGCTCAGACTAAGTGCATCTATTCCTTCGACGGGGTGAGGGTAAAGAACAATGCGCCGCCCGGCATGGGTATATGCCCCATGCTTGCGCAAATAGTCAAACGGATCTTCCCGTGTGCGGAATTCCGTTCCATCCGCAACGATGAAGATGGTTTCGGTAGCCGAACGGGCTTTAAGGAACTCCCGCAAGGCTGCAAGTCTGGCGTCAACGGTTGCCATCGGTTTCATCCCTCCATTTTTCCAGTTCACGCAGCTGCTCCAAAATATCGGTCTGCTCACACAGTTTCAGCGAGTATTCCAGCACCGAGCGGGCGGCTGTGATTCGTGCGCTGGCCTGCTCATCCCTGTCTTCCATGATCTCGCGCAGGGTGGAGAGGGCAGGGCTTAATGTCTGCTGTGCCTGCCGCGTAGCATCGCGCACCATATCCCCGAATGCCTGCTTATATCGATCCATAAATTCAGGGTCTCGCATGTATTCCCGCAAGCTACTCACTCCGATTCCGGCGGCGGCTGCGGCTTCTGCCCTTGTGCGGCTCACTAGAAGCGCCTGTAGGGCCTTTTCTTTACGTGGGGTCAAAAGTTATCACCTTCTTCCTTTTCGGCGGTTTTCACGACTTTCTGGCGGCTGTAGAGGGTCATCCAGTCCATAAGCCGCATCGTCACAAGCCACGGCTCACGGCTGCGGCGATGGAACACAGCAGGTACACCATCCCGGAAGCGCTCACTGTCCCTCGCGGCCTGGTGCATGGCTTCCGGCACATTCAGCCGTTCCACGCGCTTGACCTCGATGTGAACACCAGGCAAGCCCACAAGGTCGGGAACCGTGCCAAAGGACAGCGAACCGCCTCGCCTGATCTCATACCCATATTCTCGGAGTACGGCGGCAAGCTCCCGCTCACCATCCGCCCCCTTACGCTGTGATTTATTGCCCATCTGCTGTGTGTGTTACTCGTTCAGCAGGATTGCACCTGCCTCCTGCACATCCTCGATGAACTCGCCGTTGGTTAAGCCCATCACCCGAACTTCGCGGTCTCCGCTTTCCATTTCGACCAAAGCCAGACAAACGGCAGGGAGCGCCGTTTCTTTGTCAAAAGCATAGAACAGGTTTGCAGGGGCGGGGATAATTTGCAAAATTTTCACGTTAATTTCCTCCTAAATCAAGATTGTAAAATGTTGGTTGCCGTTAGTAGAGTGTTTCAAAATACCGCAGTTCCCTAACGCGCCCACTGAAAAAATGGTTGATGCGGTAATTACAGTTTTCAAAGTATGTTTTGAAATATTGGTCGATTATTACGGGATAATCGCACGGTTCCAAACCTACACACCTATTACAACAGTCTTCCTGGTTGATATACGGCATTGCACGTATAATTCGCACGATTTGCCCGGTGTTGATTGGAGGGTGTGGCTCCTTCATTTCCTCCTCGTATTTAGAGAAGAAGTAACGAAACACAAACAGAGCATCGTCCAAGCCGTATTCCTCATCATCGGGAAACACGGTTGCGGTGATATTTGCAAATTTGTCAAAGTCGAATAACAGAAAAAATCACTCCGTTCCGAAGGGTGGGTGTCAGCGTGGACGCCGCTTGCGGCTCCACACCCTCATACACCCTCTTACAAGCATATTGCTTATTGCCTAGTGCTTAGTGCTTAGTGCTTAGTGCTTCTGTAAGCTACCCTATAGGGGGGCTATAGGGGGCCTATTCATTGCCCCAACGTTTGTTTGCTCCTGCTCTCCCGCTCTCAACGGATTCTTGAAAATCCCTCATGCTTTCGTCAATGTACGGACGAATTACGCAAAACACAGTAAACGCACCGGGTGTAAGTTGTGCAGGATCAATTTCCTCACCGTCGAAATATGCAAATGCCGCTTTTAGTCCTAATCCGGCATCGGCGTCCGAAACTGACGAAATCGCCGCCCGTTGGTGGTAAAGCATTTTCCACCATGTGGCCCGTTTTTCTCTCTTTTTGTACGTCATTTATTTGCCTCTTTCCACGGCATCTGCCGCATATAAAATTTCTTTCGCCCGGTGACGCATAGAACGGACAAAGCGTGCTTTTTCCTCTTCGTTTGCAGGGAGGAAATAGCCGGTTGCGTTGTCGCTCAAAATTGCCGCACCGGTACGCCGTTCGGCAGCGATCATGGCGCGGACTGTTCGTCCGTCAAGGCCGGTCAGAGAACATAAGTGCCGCAGTGGAACCGCATTTACTTGGCCGTGACCGAGCAAGTCAGAGACTTTGAATTGACGGTCGTCTGTCGCTGTGATAGAATTTGATACGGGAAAACCGGTCGGCAAACCTTTTCCCGCTGCCCCTGCCGGTGTTCCAGCACCGGCAGGGGCTTTCCCTTTGTTATGCACCCTCACTCACCCCCGCTTGTTCATCCAACCAGCGCTTGAACGCCTCCGCCGGAATGCGCGTACACCCACCAATGTGGGCGACCGGAAAACCATCCAGACGCATCCACCGGTAAATGGTCGGCCTTGATACCTCTGCCACCTTCGCCGCCGTCGTGGGACTGTAAGCCAATTGATTTGCTTCCATCACTTCACCCCCTGACTCAATACACAGATCGCCTGCTCGATACGCTGCTCCTTCGCGGGTGGCAGTGGGAACCGCAACCAGCGTGTAAGTGTCGGCTCACTCACGCCGATCTCGGCCGCGATTTTCCACAGAGGAACACCATGTGCTTTTGCTCTTTGACGGATCATACAGTTTTCCATGTTTTCTCCCTTCCTCCTTGACAGGTCTATTTTAATATGCTATCATCTCATTGATGATGATTTTATTATACCTCGCAGCGAACGTTTGTTCAAGTTGAGGGAAATAAAATTTATTATACTAATTTTGTGATTGGTATATTTTATTGACAGATTGGGTGAAAAAATGAAACAGCAGGAACGATCTTTTGAAATGGCACGGAGGCTAAAGGCTTTACGCAACGCGAGAGGATTATCGCACAACGATCTTAAAAACGAGCTTCAAAGCAGATACGGAATCAAAATCAGCCGTGCAAGCCTGTTAAATTATGAGATCGATGATGAATTTCACAGCAAAGCAGATGCACTGTCGAACCTAAAAATGAATGCAGAATACTTAAATTGTTTTGCAGATTTTTATGGAGTTTCAACCGACTATTTACTTTGCAGGACGGATATAAGCACTTCTGATGTAAGTATGGCATCGGCTTGCAAAAAGTTGGGACTATCAGAGGGAACCTGCGAGTGGATTCGCGGATTAGATTTAGAGCCATCAATTAGGCGAGACGTTCTGAAAGGCTTAAATCTATTGTGCGAAAACGATATGTTTGAAGATTTGTGCTTCAAGCTAAATGCTTTATCTGAAGAACGCAGCAAAACAAGGAAGTCTGATGCACAAGAATTTAAATTTGGCACCGAAGAATTTTGCGCGGATCGTAGACTTATGTCCGATTTGGATGACATGGTAAGAGGCAAATCCGACGATAAGTATTGTGTTGTTAGTAAAAAAGAATGGCTTGACATGTTTAGAACACATATAGAGCATGAATTTGCACTGTTATTGGATAATTTGGAATTTAAAGAATGCTGAAAAAACCGCCCCCGGTGCTGCGAACACCGAGGGCGGCTATAAGGGCAGTAAACTTGAGACGCCTACTGCCCTTCTATATTAACCGATGTAGGAGGAAAAATCAATGCCAAGAAAATCAAATACCCGCGCCGCGCAGGGATCAGGAACCATCCGCCAGCGGCCAGATGGAAAGTGGGAGGCCCGCTTTATCGCTGGTCATGATCCCGGCACCGGTAAGCCGATCCGCAAATCCGTTTACGCAAAGACGCAGAAGGAAGTCCGTCAAAAGCTGGCGCAGGCGGTCGCCGCCGTGGACAATAAGACATACCGAGAGCCCTGCAAAATGACGCTGGGGGAATGGCTGGACATCTGGACAGATACCTATCTGGAGGGCGTCAAGCCCCGCACAGTCAAAATCTACGAGGACGATATACGCCTGCATATCAAGCCGTATCTGGCCGCTGTGAAGCTGGAGGAGCTTGATACGCACATCGTGCAGAAGTACTTTAACAAGCTGCTGACCAGCGGCAAGAAGATTCCCAAGCGCGACGAGCAGGGGAAGATCGTCAAGAAAGACGGGAAAACGGTTTACACCACCGCGCCGTTTTCGCCCAAAACGGTGAAAAATGTTCACGGTGTTTTACACGGAGCATTGCGGCAGGCGGTGATAAACCGCTATATCCCGCTGAATCCGGCGGATGGCGATTTCTGCAAGCTCCCGAAGGGCCAGAAGCAGGAGATCAAGCCTTTGGATGAAATGCAGATCTCGGCATTTCTGAACGCGATCAAGGGCAACAGCTACGAAAACATCTTTGTCGTGACGCTGTTCACCGGTCTGCGGCAGGGTGAGGTGCTGGGCCTGACATGGGACTGCGTAAACTTCGATACCGGCGTGCTGACCATCAACAAGCAGATGCAGCTTCATCAGGAAAAGGGTATGACCCCGTACCAGTTGGTTCCCACCAAAAACGGCAAGACCCGTACCATCACTGCCGCACCCTTCGTGATGGAGCACCTGAAGCGTCAGAAAGTATGGCAGACAGAGCAGAGGCTCCTTGCTGGCCCTCTGTGGCAGCACAGCGGCCTTGTCTTTACGGATGCACAGGGAAACCACCTGACGAAGCCGACGCTGTACAGGGCGTTTAAACAGGCCGCCGCTGCCATTGGCAGGCCGGACGCACGCTTTCACGATCTGCGCCATTCTTACGCGGTTGCCGCGATCCGCTCCGGTGACGACATCAAGACGGTGCAGGGGAACCTCGGCCATGCTACCGCCGCCTTCACGCTGGACGTCTACGGCCATGTGACCGACCAGATGAAGCAGGCCAGCGCCAACCGCATGGAGGCGTTTATCAAGAGCGTGTCGGGGGAATGATGGAGGATCAATCTTCTTCGTATACTGGAGACAAGAGTTTTTTGCATTCTTGGATACTTATTGCAATCGTTGCATTATAATGGGCAACTTTTTGCCATTTGTGATGGTAGATTGTAGAAATTATTGATGTGAGCAGAAATATTAATTTATATAAAATGGAAAAAAGCATTGACGAATGATACCTTTTGTGCATATAATCACATTGAAAAAGTTTTTCTTGACTTTTATGCTTTTTCTTATTATACTGTGCAGTTCTATATAGTTGAACCAATAGTAAAATGTGAGATGCTACAGAGTGTATGGAATCATTGCGATGGAGGAAAGCTATTCTGTGAAAAATCCAATATCCGGCAATAATGTGATTGACAATCAGAATCGGCAGGAGGTGTTTTAGATGGTTGGTGGAAATGAAGTAGCCAAATGGTTCATTTATAATAACCCCGAGTTGGCGTCAGGGTATATAGATGAAAATACAAAAATTAATAAATTACTATATTTCTCGAACCTTATGTATTTTTGCATAAGTGGCGAGAATATGATTTCCGATGATTTTATTGCATTTCCAAATGGGCCAGTTGTGTTTTCCGTATATAGAGACTATCGGTACAATGGCTTGAATCAGCTTCCACAGCAAGTCCCGGCTTTAGATGCGAATTATTGTAAGGTGCTCAATATTATTAATTTCGTATATAGTGACCGTAGCACAAAAGAGCTTGTCGATGAGTCTCATTCCCACTCGCTGTGGAAAAATGTTAGTGGCCAGATCCCGCATAACCCCAAAATTGAGTTTCAGAATATTGAGCAAGAAGTAACTGACTACTATAAAGCATTATATCAGACTTACGCAGATGTTGATTTTTCTACATTAACAAAAGAAAAAATCAATGATAACATCTATTATTATCTTAAGGACTCTTTCGCAATGGATGATGCTGTTGTTGAAAAGCTCTCCACCTTTGGAAAGTTTGATGAACCGAAGTTCTTGGAAATGGTTAGCGGAGAATTGGTGGTGTCGTAGTGTCAGATATTGTGGTAGCAATTATTCGTTTTCCAAATGATCCGACCCAAAATAGTACAGCCCATCAAATGTTCCTTGCGGAGCAGACGCAGAGTTATTTGAATTTGTATTCTGTTTCTTCAATCTTGGGAAAAGAGCGTCGCGTATATGGGGAAAATAAAGATTGCTATGTCACTATTGTGGGGCAAGAATGTGCAGCAAACGGATTCAAGATGCCTTCTTTTATCGATTGCACAAAGATGTACCAAGTTGCAATAAGCAGTGATTGTAACATTTCTGCCTTGACCCAAAGAAATATCTTGCCTACTCTCCGTCAACGAGTTGACGCAAAAATCTTTGAGATGAAGTCGGCAGGAACTCACACGACTTACTCCATTTCCGAGTCCGATTTTCGCCGCTGGAATCCCCGAATATAGCATCTTTTGTGGGAGTCCCTACATAGAACAAGCGGCGCACATTTGGCACACGAACTACAACAGTTCCCGCAAGCCGCAAGGCGCAATACCGCGGGCCATCTGTAAAAGCGGGGCATTTGCCCCGCTTTTTTTGTACCCCTTACCGTACCCCTTACAGCTTTTACAACATGATACAGCATTTACAACCAAAACCCGCAAACCGTTGGAAATACAAGCTTTTTGCAACAGCGTGATACACCATGTTACAGCCCCTTTCCAATTCAAATCCGGGTGTCACCTCCAGATGAAAACCTCGTAACCATGCCGGTTACGAGGTTTTTCTCATGCTTAAAATTTCAGTTTTCCCTTATTTTTTCCCTTTAGCGGTAAAAAATGCCTCTGAAGTCAGCGCATCAGAGGCCCATTTTTTATGCGTCGATCACGTGACCTGCACGATAGCATTCCGCGATGTAGTCACGGGACTGATAGTAGAACGAGGAGTTATAATCGCAGAGCTTTTCATCGATCCACGAGGTATATACGGCCACCAGTGTTTCCGCCACGTCATCCTGTCCGGACACGTCCTCGATCAAGCGGGCGTATACCTTGCCGATCGTCCATACATCCGGCACGGCGTATCTGGCCGCCGACACGTTATCGAACTGGCCGTGGGGCAAGTCGAAGTGCTGCTGCATATCATCAGACACCTTTTCAATGGGCTCACAGTGGAACACATCGGCATGGCCCAGGATCATCTGCACGCCATTCAGTCCCAGCGCCTTCACCACGTCACAGCGCTTCATTTTCAGGTCGCGGCCCAACTGCTCCACCAAAGCGCAGGTGAAGAACAGTCCGCTGTGATTTCGTTCACACATGTACCTCGTAACTCCTCTCGAAGGTCAGCGTTGCCAGCGCTCTGGCGGTGTGGAAGCTGATCTGATGGGTGGGATGCTTGAACCGTGCCAGTTCCCAGAAGGCGGCGCGGCTGATCTCGCCATCTGTATAGCTCTGCACATAGTTGAAGATGGTGTCATCGGCCATCGGCCCCTCTACGATGTCATAGTCATGGGGGATGCCGCTGCGGCAGGCCACGATGAAGTCCAGCCATTCATCGCTCATCTCAGGGAACCGCTTGACCGACAGCCCCGGCTGCTCTTCAAACTGGTAGACATTCACGATACCGCTGCCGAACCGTGTGGCCCAGCGGGTGGCCTGCGTCTCATATTCCGTGCAGTAGAAGCCCCAATAGAAGTCCTTATGGAACTTCTGAATGCGTATTTCCGGCTGCTCTACCGTTACCCGGCTGCCGTGATACAGTGTCCGCATGGCCTGCCTCCTTCCGCAGTTTTTTCTATTATACCCGATTCCTCCCCTCTGCGCAACAGGGAAGTTGCGGTGATTGTCAATCCCCCGAAACACGGCGAATGAAATCCTCCATCTTGTCGGCACTCTCACGCTTCATGCGGTCGGTCACATGACCATAGACATCCAGCGTGAAGGCGGCGGTGGCATGCCCGAGGTTGCCCTGTACCGTTTTGATATCGATGCCGGAACTGAGCTGTGCCGTAGGTCATGGTAACGGGCATCGGGCCTCCCAATCGCCGCGACCGCTTTCTTATAGTGGCGGTAGACCGTCGGCTTCGTCAGGTGATGCCCCAGCGCATCGGTGAACACCAGGTTACTGTCCTCCCAGGCACAGCCTGCCATGAGACGCTGCTGTGTCTGCTCGACTTTTCGGTGGCGCAGGCGGGCGACCACCGTAGGGGATGCCACCAATGTGCGGCTACGGCTATTCTTGGTAGGAACCAGCTCATAGGCCGCAAGGCCCTTTTCCTGATGGAGCTGGAGCTGTTTGTTCACGGTGATAACGCCGTTGTCCAGATCTACACAGTCCCAGGTCAGTCCCAGCGCCTCGCCCTCCCGCAAGCCCAGGAACAGCGTGGTCAGGAAGAGATCTTCAAAGGGATGTCCCTGAATGACCCGGATAAAAGCGGCTACATCGTCCTCATCCAGAGGCTTGATCTCTGCTTTTTGTCCTCGCGGTAAGGTACAGGCATCGGAGGGGTTGGTTCGGATATAGCCATTGAGCACAGCCTGCTTCAGCGCTTGATGCAGTACGCCGTGGATATTCTTGATGGTCTTCGCCGACAGGCCGGGCTTGTCGGCCTTATCCGATGCCAGCGCGTTATAGAAGGTTTGCACAGTATGGGGCAGGAGGTTTTCCATCCTGACTGCACCCAGTGCGGGCTTGATATGTACCCGGATGTCGCTTTCGTAAATCTGTTTTGTGCGCGGCTTACAGGCGCCCAGGTAGTTTTCCACCCAGATGTCCAGCCACTCGCCCAGCGTCATCCTGCACGGATCCCGATAAGTGCCGCTGTTGACCTCTACGGCCAGCGCTTGTAATTTTTCCCGCACCTCCTTTTGCGTCTTGCCGGTAACAGAACGCTGCTTCTGCCGGCCGGTTCCGGTATCGTAGCCCGTGGTGATACGTGCCTCCCAATATGTATAATCCTGACCGTTCCTTGTGACAGTCTTCTTCCGGATCGTGCCGCTGCCGTGGGCGGCCCGCTTGCTATTTGCCATGTTCATTCTCCTTCATCGATATGGTAAAGTGAAAGTGTGAGGGGGGATCACCCCCCTCATCTCAGCTTGCCAGATTCAGGTATTCCGCCAGGGCATCCCGTGGGATTCTAATATTCCTGCCTACGCGGACACTCCGGAGCTGGCCGGAGCGGACGAGGTCGTAGGCCACATTGCGCCCGATCCGGAGCACCTGCCCGGCCTCCGTGACGGTCAGTGCCAGCGGCAGTTCATTGAAATTGGTGACGGTGCTGTAGTTTGTGATAGTATCAGTGGGGTTCATAACATCTCCTCCTCGTTCTTAATCGTACCAAAGGGTGGCTCCTCGCAGAGGGCAAAGAGCCCCTCCTGCATCAGGTCAACGACCGTATCTATGATTCTTATTGTTTCTTCCAAAGTTAATTCTCTGTCCATATTTGGCCTCCTCATGCGCATTTCTTCATTTTTAGTTCAATTTTCACGTTCCGACCGCGTCCGGTCATCTCCGCGCCATGTTGCGCCAGCAGCGGTGTAAACTCGTCGCTCTGCCGCAGCTTCTTCCAGCTCTCGGCACCGATGCCGGTATCACGGAAAATCCCGTCCAGCGGTGTGGGCACGCCGTCCCAACCATCCAACCAGGCCGTGAAGCGGGCATAGCTGGTGAGTCTGCCAGCGTATGTTTTCGTGTTGGCTTTGGCCTGAGCGATGCAGTCTGGCACCCCCGTTTCATCCCTCCTCATTGAGCCCTTGAATCGCTTGGAGAGCCGGTCTCTCAAAGCCTTCGGCGGAGCAAAGAGGAACACATAAATGGTATCCTCACATTTTGCGTTGCGCAGTTGACAGCGGTAGATCTCCTGCTCCAACCGTGCAGCCAAATGTCTCACCTCATACGCCATCGTCAGCGGCAGCTGCGCATGAAGGTCCGGTTTCTGCTGGACATTCAGCGGCGACCATTGGGCCATCTGCTCCTGAACCTCTTCCCGAATCCCAGAGGGCCCCCAATACACGAAGGCGCGTTCCAGGTACGTCTGAGGGGACAAACGCGGATAGCCCAGCAACACCACCAGCGAGGCCTCACTGAAGTCGTTAGAGCCGTTGGTACCACCAAAATACGGGCACGTTTCCCCGTCCAGCAGCAGACGGCTCACCGCCTCGGGGGCGAGAAGCTTCGGGATCTCCGCGGCCAGATCCTTATAAGTAGTCAAGAACATTTTTCCTGGATAGTGTCGCAGGATGTCCTCTGCCAGAGCGCAGAAGCCGGGCAGCTTCCAGCTCTTCCGCATGGCCTGCCGTGACACGTTCATCTCTGCTGCGGTATAAGTGTGAAAGTGAACCTTCTCCATGTGGCGAGGCTCGGAATCTGGCAGTCTCCCAACGTCCAGATACTCATAATCACCGTCCACCAGGGCTGTGGCGTCAAACACCAGCGTCAGGCTATCACCGAAGGTGATCTGCGGCTCGTCAGCACCCAGGATGGTGAAAGGCCCAAGCTTCGTGAACAGGCAGTCCCCGCGGTAAAGGTGGTCTATGACCTCCACAGCCTCAGACAGCTGCTGTGTGCGGAAGGCCCTACCGGGTCCGTTCAGATATTCACGGAACTGGTAGAACCGGTTCTTCTCGACCTCCGCCGCATCTTTTAAACTGCAAACCCCATAAGGCATGTCCGCCTTGAGCTTAGTCATCTCGTCCAGCTCAATGCAGGTGCGTTCCCGCAGCAGCGAGAACGGGCGCTGCAGGAGCGTGGTGCTCCACCGCTGCTTCTCGAACACCCGGCGATCCTTCAGGTCGCGCTGGGTGATCAGCCGCTCCAGCTGGCTGGATGCTGCGTCCAGCGTGGTCTGGGTCAAGTGATAGAGAGGCGCGAACTCGAACTTCTCGTCGAAAACCAGAATACGCGGATGATCGTTCTCCTGTTGATGGAGAAGGCCGTCCAGCGCATTGCCCTTCCGCAAGAGGTCGAATCGGGCCTGGGATACGCCCAACACGAAGGCCTGACCTGCCAGCTGACCGAACCGAAGCACATCACAGGAGGCGGCGAAGGGACAATTGTCCTTCCGGCACTGGTCAAAGGATGTGACTTGCTTGTTCTTGCAGAAACCGGCTTTCTGGCTGGCAGCTGTCCACCCTTGCAAGGGGACGACCAGCGTTTCCGGCGCATTTGGAAAGAAGTCAGCGATGGTGTCGCGGATACCGTTCAGTGACTCGATTTTTTGCAGCACCAGCAACACACTGAACACGTCAGCCAGCGGGTCATTGTTCAAGCGCAGCTCACAGGCCGCCAGCAAGAAGGCTGTGATCCAGGTGGACTTGCCAGATCCAGCCCGCGCCGGGCACACCAGTGGTCCTCGGTCAGCAAGGCCCTTGAGCACACGTTTCGTGACCTTTCGCCAATACTCAAAATCGACAGCTGCGCCGCGCCGGCGGCACAACTCTTCAATGTAGTACATGACCCTGTCGGCCATAAAGACTACCTGTGCGGCAGTAAGCCCACTGAAGGGCTTTGGCAGTTCAGCCTGCCTGCGGCGCAGAGGCGCGGGTTGTAGCGACTGCGGCAGCTGCCCGGTCTCGATCAAATCGGTGTAAGGATGTACACCATTATTCCCCACAGGGGGTGTTGCCCCGTTTGCCGGGGTTTGTGTCGTTTTAATTTCAGCTGTATCATGCATATATTCCTCGTTTTTCATTGTCATTCGCCGCCTTTCACACATAAATTATTCGTGTTTTCTCCATCGTCCCCGGCAAGAGTCCTGGCAATGCTGTTTGCCGGGGGCGGGGCGTTTTGCCCCGCATTTTGCCCGGTTTCTTGCAGCAGCCTGGCCGGTGTTGCGACAACGTAGGTTACGTCACGGGTGCCGTTTGCCAACAGGTCGTAGCGGTAGCGATACCCAGAAGTTGGCAGCTTAATTACACCCGCCTGTCCCAGCAGCTTCTGTAACTCGAGTTCCCACCTTGGCTTCTGAAGAAGAGTGGCACCGATGGTGTGGTCAGCCTTGACAGCCTTGGCGTACCAAGCTGCCCAAACCGATTCTTCCATGACCAGATACTCCTCACCGCCGATTTGTCGCCAAGCGGCGGCGACCTTACCGCGCCCGGGGTGAACATAGGGTTGCTCCGGTGAAACGATTAGATCAGGATGGTTTGCGACCAAACCGCTTAATTTTTCAAGGTACATGTCCGCATCCTCAGCCCGGCGAGGTGCCGTTGGAGGAGGTAGCGGAGCGGGGTCGAAAATGTCCTGCAAGCGCTGCCGGTAGCTATCCGCCACATCCGGCGGCAGCCACTGGCGATCGCTGACCAGCGCCACGAAATCCAGCAGCACATGGTAAGCCACCGCCCGGCAGAGGGCCTTAGGTTCATAGGAGAAGGTGCGGAACCGACCACCCGGTCGCCCCAACTGATCGTGGGATCGGCGGACAACGTCCTGTGCCCAATCGTTACCGCTTATCCCCCACCACCAGCCCAACAACCGGGCTGCCTGCGGCGCTTTGGCGATGATCTTCTCAAAAAGCTGATCATCCCAAGCGGTCAGACTATAGGTAGGGACGCTCGCTGCGCCCCAGCCGTTGGCAGACAGGCCGCTGTTCACGAACACTATCCCGGTCTGAGACAGGTCATCACTGAACTTGCCCCAGGTGGTATCCCGACCGTGCAGAACCAGCAAGACTGCGTTTTCCGGTGGAAGCGAAAGCCAAGTCGACTTTAGCTTGGCTATCCGAACCCTAGCCCGCGAAATGTCCACCAAGCTAAGGGGCTCGTTCAGGTCGACCACACGCTTCCGCCAAATGGAAAAGTTCTTGCCTTTCCAGCGCTTCCGCGGTAAAATCGACTTGAATAGACATTTCATCACTCGCTCCAACTGCGGCGGCCCACGGAAGGCCACACAGGGCCGCAGAGATGGCTCGCACTGCTTCAGATCTGCGGCACGCAGCCCCATCAGCGAAGTTGCCAGCAGCATCGCGCCGGCCTCTGGTGTGGGGAACATGTCCAGCAGCGACATCAACGACGCCACTCCTTGGGAGCAGTCTGCCGCCGTTGGTGGATGCTTGCTGTCGTCATCGTGGATCTTCCACCAGGCCGGTGGTTGATCTGTTCGGATACGGATGTTCTTAACGTCCATCTCCTTTAGCAGCCTTCTTCGCCGTTTTTCCCGACCTTCTAGCGTGAGATATCGGAAATTGTGAATTCGGCCTGCCCAAAAGTTTTCTGGGAGAGGAACATACCGGCCATCCTCCTCCGCGAGGAAGAGGGGTTGGCCTGGGTTGATCTTAACGCGAATGATTTCCATTTTTACCTCCTTGGTTGATTGTTAAAGTGCACCGTGCAGGAGGTATCGTACCACCAGCAGCCGCCCTTCACCTGCCAGTTGGTGGGTGTAAAAATGCTATCTCAAAACCGCAGAAATCCTTTTGCTATAAGGCATTGTGCCATTTTTCACCTGTTTTTCTTTGAGAATTTTGGGGGAGGTTATTTGTGATGGACTTTTCAATTTTGCTCGACAATGTACGCCCTATTGGGCAAAACTTTCTCCCTGAAGGAAAATGTACTCTCCTTTCTGAAAAAGCATCTACTTCCCAGCTTTATAAGCAAATAAAAGCATATCGAGCTGAAGTCCAATCCGAAATTCTGAAAATGTTGGGTAGCAAGGCCACTCACGATGAGTCCAAGTTCATCTGCAAAGCTGGTTTGATTGCCGAATGCAGTACGAACAGCCCCAGTGTACTTGACAAGAGAGATGTGCTGATCCCACTTCTCTGTGATCGGGATGTGCTTTGTTCCCTGCAATACCAGGACTATGCATCCACACACGGTGAATACCTAGCAGAACGAAAAGCATATCTGAATGAGAGGGGCAATCCGACACTGTATGACGATGCCCCGCCGGAAATGCGCGATGCCTATCGGGTTCTCTTAAAAGCCTTGCATGAAAAAGCCATAGCGCGTGCGCGAGCTGGCGGCGCTTCTTCCACAACAGTTGCCAGTGTTCTGGGCAATATTCAGTCCGAGGTAACATTTGCCTATGCTGAAGATGATGCCCCTCCGCAAACATACAAGTCCGCAATAACGAGTATTCTCGGTGAGGACGATCTTGCCGCCCGGCAGTATCTGACCTTTATGAGTGAAGAAGATTGTCGCTTTTTTGCGGAAGTCATATTTCGCCGTTATGTCAGTTTCATCAGGGCAGATGAGTTGATTGAAAATGCCAATGCCCACTTTCGGCAAAAATACTACATGTGGCAATATGATCGTCTTAAAGTCAGCAAGCACTTGAGGTCGCAGATAGATGAATTATGGACTCTTGCAGAAAAGCCATATCAAGCAGGACTTGAGCGCGCTTTGACTTCCATTGCAAAGGGGCTAATGGTGGAGGCAAAAGAGTATCTTCTTGCCGATGAAGATGAAGATTATGCATACGATAATGACTCCATAGCGGCATTGCTCCAAGCTTCTGTAAATGAATACACACATGCGATGAGTGGCCGCAAGGTTGAAGTATCTTGCAGCTATATAAGCGCCATGCTGGATGAATGCGACATATACACAAATCCATTGCTGGCTCTTTGCATTCTTTCCGATGTGCGATATGGCGGCAGGCTGCCAACCGAAATTACAGCTGATACGCTTTTATCTGTACTCAGCAAATTCCACAAAGCGACTGCCGCTCAGCGCATTGCGGCGATACGTTTTTTGAAAAATATCATGCAGGTCTTGGCCGTAGATGATAAACATCGCAGGGAAGCATGGACATACCTATCTATTACCCTTGGTCGCTCCATTGCGTCCCAAGAAGAGGCTGCAGAGTGGAAATACGTACTTGCCACTGACTTCCTTGCAGGCGATGATCTGCCGTTGATCCGGCTCAACATGCTGCTTTGGTCAGCGGCTGACGAGTGCCTCGCTATTCAGGAGGAGCGCCTGTATAGCTATCGCCGAGGCTCTCTTTTGCAAAGAGGAGGGTATGCAAGATTTCTTCAAGAGCACTCTGACGCAGTAAGTGAGATCGTACGGCGCATTACGCAGAACAGGCAAACTTGGAGCACCTCCCTGCTGACTTATCAGAAGATGTGGGCTTCCCCGTGCACAAGCAAATCGTCTGCCGAAGGGCTATGCGAAAAAAGCATGTCTCTTATCAGATGGTCGTCTGTTTACAGAAAATACGACATCCTCGCATTTTGCAGAGACATTATCAAAAAGGGGCGTGATTATGAACCCACATTGCTGGAGCTAAAGTCTCTGCTGACAGAGCATGCCATGCGTCAGGTTTTGAATGATGATGCGCGGCAAACACTGAAAGCCGCGATCAGCACAATGTTGAATGAGCATTTCTGATTCAAGGGTAGATCTTTCCAGGGGGAAAATCCCTATATATTCTTTATAAGGTTTGTACCCTTCGAGACATTCCTGTCCAGCTGACCGAACAAGAACAGAAAAAGGATGTCCCGTGTTAAGCACAAGGTGCTTGTTAAGCGGGTCAGACTGCATTCTGTTCTTGTGAGTAATACGGGATAACTTTTTCTGTAATTGTGAGGGAGACTGGTACAGCAGCATCCCCGCAATTATTCATCCAAAAAGAAATCCATGTAAAAGCCCCAGTAGAGCGGCTCTGCCTCGAACCGCCCTATTGGGGACATTTTTATTTGCCTGGTTCCTCCACCGGGACGCAGATTACTTTACCATTTACCCGAACGAAGAACTCCGGCTTGGCAAAGCGTCTGAGCCAATAGTCCACCTGCTCGTCCGTCAGGGAGGTGAAGTTCTCGCTGTCCGGCGGGGCGCCGCAGACGAAAAACGAGCCCGCGATAACATCGTAAATTTCTCCCTCCTCATCCCGCAGGGCACGATTCAGGGGCAGACCCAACAGCTTGCCCTCGTCATTACAGATCATGGCTGCGTCTCGTCCTCCTGGCTCGTAGACAACCTCAATATTGCCACCAACACAGCGGCGCATACTTTTAAGATCATGCTCCAATTCGGCTTCATACGGTCTTTTTCCTCCTTCGGCAATTATAATTCGCATATTTTATACCTCCCCACTGCACATCAGTTCCTCGATCTCCTCCGGGCACATGCCGTAGTGCAGAAAGGTGTCGATGTCACGGGGGTCGTACCCATAGGCCGGGGCAATCGATTTCAGATCACGGACATACTCTGCGTCACCGCCGTATGCGTCCCAATGCGGCCAATGGAAGGACGTTGCGCCATTCCACAGATTGCAGGTATCGAACCGCTCCACGGTATAACGGCCATAACGGTCAATGCGCAGGATATCCCCCTCCTTCATCACCACCTCCACCGGGCGATCTGCGCGGGGCAGCCCCTTCTTGAGGCCCTTCTTCAGGATCGCTTCTGTACTGGCATAGGCGTATAGACCCAGCCGCGGAAAGTGGTATAAGGTCAACGGGTTGTTACCCTTGACGATATACAGATTATCCCGACCATCCAGAATCGTCAGTGTCAGGGTGCCTTCCAATGACTCTGCTGCGGTGCGGATGGCGGAGAAGTTCAGTTTACCCTGCTGCTCCAGCAGCTGTACGGCGACGTAGGAATCTGTCTCAATGTTGGTATCGGGCAATTTTCGCTCCTGCCGCAGCTCCTTGTCATTGTAAATAATGCCATTGTGCGCTAGGGCGAAAGGCATGCCCGACGTTCCCACGAACGGGTGATTATTGCAATTCTGTTTCTCGTCTCCCTGGGTGGTCATGCGCGTATGCCCCATAATGCAGACAGCATCATCGGGCAGCCTGAACCGCATCAGGTGCGCGGGATAGGGGCGCTTGTAGACAGTCAGGTGACCACTGTGGTTATAGGCGATGCCGGTGGCATCCGTTCCTCTGTCCTCACTGGCAACGGCCAACGCGGAGACAAGACGCTTCTTCTGTGCGGCGGTCAGGCTATGGCCATAATCGTAAATTCCAAAAAGGCAACACATCAGACTTCCCCCTCTCCCTCGACCGGCTCATTGATGTAGAGATTGCGCTCCTTCAGGTACTGCACCAGCGCTGGCTCCTTGATGGCACTGACAAAGCTGCTCCAGGATAGGTCGTGCAGCTCATCGTCGGACAGAAAAATCGCCGCATCACAGATGCGATTGACCATCTGCAACGTGGCAAGAAGCGTGTTCAATTTCAGCGTCCCGCGGAACATGCGGAATTCGATGGTATCGCAGTTGGTCAGATTGACGCAGGTGTACCGGCTTCCAGAGCCCTTTTTGACATGCTCCAGCATCTCGTGGGGCTGGTCACGGTAGCCGTACCGAGCCGCCCACTGATCCATCTGGCGCTGTGTCCGGCGGGAGAACCGCAGCAGCTCCCGCCAGTGACACTCCACGAAGAACAGTACCCGGGCGATGGCGCTGTCTTGCTCATCATAGCTATCTCCGAAGGCTTTGCGGGACACGTGAACATGCAGACCGCAGGTGCCTGCCTGATGTGAGAGATACCCCATACTGACGGCCTCGTGCAGTACCTCATCCCACGGCATTTCATGGAGCTGATACTCCAGCGACAAGGGGTGTGTGACGAGCTCAAAGCCGTCGTCCAGACTGCCATCGTGCTTGCAATAGGCAAGGGAGTGCTTCCGGTTGGCGATGTTCAGCAGTGCCAAGGCATTCTCGTTGTCCTCACCAGCGCCGTCGATCTCCAGCTCGACACCGAAGAAGCGGGGCCCGGTGCCATAGAAGATGGGACGGGGCTTGAAATAGTAATCATGGATAGCGCTGTTTTCAATGTCGGAGCAGCAGTCACTGCAATAGGGATCGTCATTGTCGTAAGGATATCATCAGCTATCAAGGGAAATAAGGCTGCCGCAGCGGGTGCAGCGGGTGTAATTGCGGTCGCAGCAGTCGGGACAGATCGGGTCTCCGTGGTCGTTGGTCAGGCATTCACGCTGCCAGAACCGGGTGCCGCAGTCGACGCAGACCTCTGTCATGCTATCCAGACAGTCCGGGCACAGCAGGCGGTCACGGAACTCGATCAGGTTCTCGGCGGTACAGCCGCAGTGGGAGCAGGTGCGAATGGGTGTGGTCATGGCGAAATTCCTCCAAAACATAGAAATAGGCCCCCGGGAATTACCCGGAGGCCTTCATCAATATAATATATACTTGGGGGGTGGGGAGAATCGGAAGCTTACTCCGCTTCATGATAATGATTAGTTCACAACGATATTTTGAGACAGCACTGTTTTGACTGGGATTACTCCGCTAACGATTAAGTCTGAATACTATTCGCTTATTTTTTTTAGAACGCCGATCATGAGCTCCATCGTTACTTGAACGCTGTGAAGATCGCAGCGCTCCTTTGGTGTGTGAACATCAAAGAGAGAGGGGCCGATTGCGATCATGTCAATGTGGGGGTTCTTTTCAAAAAAAGCACCGCATTCCAGCGCGCCATGAACCGGTTCTACCACCATGTCATTACCTGTCAATTCTTTGTAAACCTGACAGGTGATCGGAGTTAGCCTGCTTTTGGGATTTACCGCCCAAGCAGGGGAATGCTCACCTTGTTCAAATGCAAACCCGAAAGCCGAGGCGATCGTACGATCGATGGACAGCAACTCCTTGGCCCGGTATGCCGCGCAGCTCCGGGACATGGCGGCCAGACGGATCTCACCATTTGCTACGGTCAGGAGCCCGAGATTTTGGGAGCTTTCAGTAAGGTTTTTGACATAAGGACTCATTGTATGGATACCATCAGGCAGCGTCAGGAGCAGATCCAATAGGGCGTTGGCGTCCGCAGACGGAACAACATGAGAAATCTTCTCCTCAAGAGGTGCCCAGCGGAAAACCATACTTTGCTCAATTTCACCAAATCCGGCGGTGAGCTCAGCGGAATAGCTTTCCAAAAGCCTGTAGACGTGATCGAGCGCTTCGGGGCAAACAAGGATCTTTGCTTCTGCAGAAGCGGGAATTGCGTTTCTAGCCTGGCCTCCGCAAAAGGATGCCAGTTGATACTCGATGCGTGCGTGATTCAGTTCTTGCAGCAGCCGGCTGACACAGATCAGCGCATTCGCACGTCCTTTATGAATGTCAACGCCGGAATGACCGCCCAACAGTCCGGTAATCTCGATTTTCAGTGCGGCCCATTCGCTCTTTGCCGCGCAGTGCTTATACTGGCGGGTAAATGCCATAAAGTCGCCGCCGGCGCTGGAATTGCAAAGAGAGCCAAGCCATTCCCAGTCCAAATTGATGAGATACTCTGCGTCGAGATACTTGGAGTCAATTGCGCCGGAGGACATGCCGTCCTCTTCGTTAACGGTAAATAAGGCCTTCATTGGACCATGCACAATAGATTTGTCCGCAAGCAGAACCAGCGCGATCGCAATGCCGATCCCGTCATCGGCGCCAAGACTGGTACCATCTGCGGAAATAAACTGGCCATCATTTACGACCTTGATCGCGTCCTTCATAGGATCGAAGGCTACGCCCTCTGCGACCACGCAGACCATGTCCATATGGGCTTGCAGGATCACCCGTGGTGCTTTTTCATATCCAGGAGCAGCGGCTTTCTCAATGATCACATTGCCTATCCCGTCCACCGCATAACATAGATTATGAGTTTCTGCCCATCTGCACAGGTATTCGGCAATTCGTTCTTCGTGGTGGGAAGGTCTAGGAACTGCGGCGATCCGCATAAATTCGTTAAGGATTTTTTTCAGCATCGGCTTAAAATTCATCTCCTATCATGTCTGTATCAAAGTGTGGCATTCGTGTTTTGAAAAGGGGAAGGCACAAATGTGCCCTCCCCTTTTACAAGCAGGTGTCAGATTACTCGTACTTAACGATCTGCTGGTCAGGCTTGCCCAGAATCTTGAAGTAACGGGTCCAGATCTTTTGCAAATAGGCCAGATCGCTTCTCCACCATTTCTCGTCGACCTTCATAACACCCACGGCGACATTCTTGACCAGAATTTCACCGTTCTTTCCGACGATATCGGCATTGGAAAGAGGTGCGCAGGTGTCCGTATTGATATAGCAGGTGATGTCAGGTGCGGTCATGCGCGTCTTAGTGACACCATCGGGAGAAGTTTCTTCGAGGATAAGATTCTCATTCAGGAAGTGGGTCGTCCACTTGGTCCCATCGGCGCCGGTGATCTCGACAAAGCCCTTGTCAAAGCCGGATGCCTGCTCGTTATGTACGTTGGTGACAACGCCGCGGCCGATTTCCTTGCACTCCAGACCTGCGGCTGCAAGCTTATCAAAGATGCCCGCAGAAGAAGTCGCGCTGCGCAGGACCTCACCCACACGGCAGCACTTGGTAACGCTGTTAACGGGCAGGTTGTTGACGATATCGTTCTTTCTTACCATCCAACCGGACAGACCACCCATCTGGGAGAAGGCAACGCACAGGTTGCGGCCGATGGTTTCACCCATCACGGCATCTCTGGCATTCTCCAGTTCGATGGACACGCGGTTGCCCTTGTTGTCGGACATGGCCAACGGAGAGGTCTGCAGACCATTGATGTGCAGGAGCAGCGTATCCAGAGCCGGCACAGCGCGACCGGTTCCGTCTGCGTCGATGAACGGAATACCCTTTTCCATAGCAACCAGCAGAGGAACCAGAGTGTTAAAGCCACCGATCTCAACCGCAATGGAATAGTCGATGGACTTGCGCTTCTCGTCCGCCATCTTGCACAGGTGATCGAAAGAGCCGTTGATGTAAGGGGCGATGCGGACTTCCTTGAACTTGGTAGGTGCGCCCATCGCTGCCGTACAGCAGGCATAGCCAGCATCGTCCATCTCTTCAGGAGCCATTACCTGAACCATGACATCAGCATCGTCCGCAATGCCGTGATCCTCTTTGAACTGATCCAGCGCCATTTCACCGCTTTCGCAAGCGCCGCCACCGCCGCCGCCGAAGATCGTTGCACCATAAATCATATTACGAATGCCATTTCCGTCGAGACTATACATATTCGTTCCTCCTATATTTTTTATTTCATTGTTATGAAACAATGCACAAATGATGGGACTTGTTTACTTCAGGTTTGCTTCGATCTCGTCCAATGTGATCTCGCCCTGGCCGCCCATGGTACCCTTGCCGCACAGCGGATAGAGGATCAGATACAAAATGCCGGCAACGATGACCGCGTCCAGCGCCGGACTGAAGAAGCTGAAGAACAGCGCAACGACACAGCCGCATGCCCATGCAATAATGCCGCACCAGTTAAAACCGCGAACGGGATGCCAGTTTTCGGGCTTGCCTTTGCCGATGATCCAGTAGTCAGCGATAACAACGCCCATGATTGGGGGAACCAGAGCGGAAATAATATTGATAAATCCCTGCATGGCGTCTGCCATACCTGCCATGGCCATAATAGTTCCGGCGGCACCGCACAGCATGGTGACCAGGGGACGCCGCTCGTCCTTGAGGTTGAACACCTTCATAGCTGCCATGCCGGAGGTATAGGCGTTGCCGGTATTCGTGGTCCACGTTGCCAGGATCAGAACCAGCATGCTCAGAACGGGAAGGCCCATGCTTGCGAATACGGATGTAATATCATAAGTGCCAGCGGACAAGCTCATGATCGAACCGACCATAAACATGAGAACAGCAGCGGGGATAACGCCCAGCACCGTTGCCATCACAGTCGCACCGCGGCTCTTTGCGTAACGGGTATAGTCGGGGTTCGTGGTCGCACCTACCGCAAACAAGCCGATGACCAGCGAAACAGCCGGGGCCAGTCCCATCGTGTTATTCGGATCAGGCTGGACAGCCATAATGTTGCTCCAACCTGTGGTGGTGATCGCATGGATCATGCCATAAAGGCACATGGCGATCAGGGCCGGAACTGCAATGTAGTTCAGCCACTTCATGAGCTTGAAGCCATAGACGGCGGTGACCAGCATCACGGCACCCCAGATAAGGCAGGACAGCCAGAAGGGGAAGTTGATGTTCCAATAGCCCATCAACGTAACAAACGCTGTTGCGCAGGTAGCGGTCTGAATACCGAACCATCCCATCTGTCCGATGAAAATGGAGACGCTCAGCAGGTAGGAGGAGCCGCGGTCACCAAATGCCTTGGTACCGCACATGCTGGAAGGAAGCCCCAGGTCGGTGCCCTGCATACCGACCATGATCATTAAGACGCTGCAGATCGCAAAGCCCAGGAAACAGGCCAGCAGCACATTGCCAAAGGTCATGGAGGCAGACAGCAGGCCGCCAACCATTAGCATGGGGATGCAGATCATCGTGCCGATCCAGATAAAAGCGATACTATACCAGGACTGGCGTTGTTCTTTGGGTACACGGCTTAATGCTTTTTTCTCGACTGCACTGTTTGTAGTATTGTCCATCAGGTCCTCTCCTTACATAAGTTTTTCAAGAACGTTTGCTGCATTCAGGCCAAAATTTTCTTAAAATTATGCAATTTTGATAGCAACAACCTTTCCTTGTGCCTTAAATATTAGCATATCAGACAACGGATGTATTTGTACCTGGCAGCCAAATTTTCCGGATATTTTTGTATGGGCTTGGTTTGTGACTATTCCTTTCGCACGATTGAGCGCTTCATCTGGGGCAAAAAAAGCTTTCCGCTGCCAAGGACAACGGAAAGCAGGGGGATATGTCAGTTATTGGACAATAGTCGCTGAAGTGCGACCGCTTCATATAATTCCGCCACCAGCGGCATCTGAGATATTTCGCATGCATAGGATGCCCGTATCTGATTCAGGCGGTAACGGACGGTGTTTTTGTGGACCCCAAGGACTTCGGCGGTCCGTTGAAGATTCTCTCCGGCGTCCAGCAGATAGGCGGCCAGGGTTTCCAGAAGAATACTGTAATTTGCTTCCTGTCGAATGGGCTGCAGAGAATACATATGCCTTGCAACTTTGTATCCGTCATCCGCAAGCTTTTTGATCTTTTCCGCAAAGCTCAGGTCATACAGATCGAATGTGCTTCGTGTAGGATAGATCATCCGCACAGTGTCAAAGTATGCCTCATACAGCTCGTACATGTTTTGAATATTCTGGATGGATGTAATACTCATGCACTTGGTCAGCGCAAGATGAAGGCCCTCGTCCAAGAGATCCTTCATCAGTTCCTCTTCCATCGTTTCATCCAGTTCGGAAAAGGCGGCAGCTTGGAAAAGAACAATAATAGAATTTTGATAGAGGTCTACTAAAGCCCATTTCCCGCGGTTCCTGAAAAAGCTTCTGATTTGTGAGACACACTGTTTGAGCTGCCGTTTCTGCTTGAAATCCCCCATGCTTCCGCCGCCCAGGAGCCACATACGCTGGATCTTTGCGACATCGATCCCGTGCTTTGCGGATAGCTCTCGGATCTGCATCTGCTCGTTGGTAATAATGCTTCGGATGATCATCTCCGGGGAAGTTTCTTCAAGAGAATAGCTGGAGATGTTCATAAACAGGGAGATCAGTTCTGCTGCCTGCAATACCTGCTCATGAGAAATAGATTCTTGTTCGTCAATGACAAACAAATGAAGACGGGAACTGGATTCCGGCGTCACAGGAGAGTATGTTACAAAGACATCTTTTTTGTCGATATACATCTTTGCTCTGGACATTTCCGTTGCCTTATCCGGATCCTTGAGGAAATAGCGGATGATTTCCCCATAATTCCAGCCGGCAGACCATGGCCATTGCCCCTCGGACAACAGCTCTCCCTTTTGGCTGAATAAAAAAACGAGCAGCGGAACCGGTCACTGATTATTTGCAGTAGGCTCCGGATCGTCCGAAGCCTTTCTGGGAGCCCCGAGATGCTTTCCAGTATCTCAGGAATGAAATTTATGTTTTCCTGCTTGTCACGGTAGATGGCGTACATCACATCATTGATCGCTTCGCCGTAACGGAAATCAAACCGGTTGTAGGGCATGCAGATCAAGGGTAAATTTACTTCATCTGCGGTGCTGATGAGCTTGTCATCCAAGTAGGGTACAAATATGCCGATGTAGTATAATACGACCGCGCAGATACCGATCTCCTTCATTCTGCGTACAATGGCACACTGCTTATCAACATCATCCTTGATCGAGCTGAACGCAGTAATACACATTTCGTGATTGAGAAACAGATCTGAGGAGATCACGTCAACATCCGAATACTCTAATACCGTAATGGAGTTAACGGTCTGGTTGATACCGCCCTTGCCAGCGACAATCTTAGCGTATCGAAAGGCCGGAAGGCCCATGCAAGTTTTTACAGTTAAACTCATAGCTTCCCTCCAAGGTGTATTTTCTGTGCGCTATCTACACTTGTACAGGAAATATTAAGCCCTGTCAAGTGGTTATCTGCAGATACAGCGGTCTATTTGATTTCATTATATCGCATTTCAAGGTGTTTCCAGGTTCTCTATCAGCTTTTTGTCGTAAGCGTCAAAGCTCCCCACACCTTTGAGGTAATTGCCTCAGAATACCGCTGGGAGCTTTACAAGGTGGTGTATGGAGTCCTGCAAATAAAAGTCAAGGCCTAAAATGAAAAAAGTCCCGCAAAGTTTGCGAGACCAAAAATGAGCATGACAAAACAGGCCGGAGAAAAAAGCGTCGACAGCCGGAATGAAGTTGGTTGTTTGCTTAACTCTGCGCGGAATTTTGCTGCGCGTCGAATGTCTCAAGGCACTCTTTCACGCGGGCGTAGTAAATGCGCAGAAATTTGTTCTGCGCGGCAGTCATGTAGACGAAGTACGGCTTGCCTTCGCTGCGTTTCTTGTCGAGGAACTGGTATACCGGCTCCTCAGCAGGAGACTTTTTCAGGTAAGTACAGACGATTTGGTACAGCGTTTTCCGTAGATGCGGGGAGCCGCGTTTGATCGTAGGTGTGCTTTGCGCCGCATGCTTGCCAGACTGGTTTACAGCCGGATCGACACCCGCAAATCCCACAATGGAGCTGCGGCACGGAAAACGGCGCACATCGCCAATCTCGGCCATAAGCTGTGCGGCAGTGATTTCGCCAACGCCGTACATGGCATGCACTGTATCGTACTCCGGCAGTTGCCGCGCAAGGCGTGTCATCTCGGCGTGCAAAGCGGCCAGCGTCATCTTGCCTGCAAGCAACTGCTGGGCAGCAGTCGTAATCAGCAGCTTTGTGTTGTCGTTCTTCGGCAGCGTGGTGAAATGGCCGCAGCTTCCGGAGCGCTGTGGACGTCAACAGCGACGGCACTGTGGATGTCTATGACCTCCAGTTGCTGTACGAGACCGTCAGCGGGATCGCGTAAGGACTGATCCCATAATTGGCAATTTGCCCACGCCGCGGCGCGGTGGTTTCATGATCCCGCCGAATGTGCTTTCCATACATTGGAGCGGGATACTGTCTGCTGTGCCGCGGCGTGGGCTTTGCACTAACTGACGACTGTACAGACTGAAATCGCTGATAAAATCAGCAAGCACCCCCCCTGAAAGGTACGATCAAAACGAGAAAGGCCGTAACGATTTGCGGCTTCTCTCATTTCTTGTCTGCCGTTATCCGAATCGTCAAAAACCGTTTTGAAATTTCGTGTAGATTGACGTGAATGTTGTTCTTGTCCGGCATCTCTGGTGGTGGTACACTTATATTGACACAATCTGTCGTATTTTGTCGATACGGTGTGCTGAAAAGAGAGAAAACACAGGAGGACAGGGATATGAAAAAGCGGATCATAAGCCTTTTGCTGGCGCTGGTGCTGGCGGCCACGCTGCTGCCGGTGCAGGTCTGGGGCGCCACGGTGGTGGACAGCGGCTACTGCGGCGGCGAAGGCGACGGCAAAAACCTCACATGGTCGCTGGATAGCGACGGTCTGCTGACGATCAGTGGTACGGGGGAGATGCTAGATTTCATCGATCACAATTACGATCGCATTTCGACTCCTTGGAATAGCGTAAAGTCTTCTATAAAGCAGGTAAGTATTGAAACGGGAGTCACATCTATAGGCGATCATGCATTCAAAAATTGCACGAATTTGACCAACATTACTATTTCTGACAGCGTAACATCAATTGGCATACGTGTATTTGAATCTTGTAGCAGTTTGAAAAGCCTTGTAATTCCAAATGGCGTAACAGCCATTAACATGTACACATTTTTGCATTGTACAGATTTGACTAGTATTACAATTCCTGACAGCATAACTTCTATTGGCTTTGGAGCATTCTATGATTGCAAAAAACTAGAAAGTTTCACGATTCCCAGCGGCGTGACATCTATCGGCAATGTTGCATTTTGTGGCTGCAACAGCCTATCTGGTGTGATCGTTATTCCTCGGGGTGTAGTCAAAATCGGCAATAGTACTTTTGCTTACTGCTATAACCTATCCGGCATCATCATTCCAGACAGTGTAACTTATATTGACTGGTATGCGTTTCGGTATTGCCGCAGCTTAACAACGATTACCATTCCCGATACTGTAAAATTTATTGGTGGTGTTGCTTTCGAAAGTTGCAGTCGTTTAACGAGTATCGCAATTCCTGACGGCATAACAACAATTGGTGAGGCGATGTTCATTGAATGTCAAAGCTTAACAAGCGTTGCTATCCCTGCTAGCGTAACTACCATTGATCGCTGGGCATTTGGCAACTGTTCTAACTTAACCGATGTTTACTATGCTGGCAGCGAAAAACAGTGGCAAAACATTAGTATTTCACGTAGTGTTGCTTATGACGGAGCCAACAACGACGATCTCATTTCTGCCACCATCCACTATAACGTCAATAGGTCAGCAGAGTCGACAATTTATAATGCTACGACAAATGAACTGGCGCTGACGGTATACGAAAACAAAAATACCAGCAATATCCGTGAAACAGACTATCGGCTCAGCAGCGGCGCGGCGGTAAGCTCCGGCAGCGTCAATGGAGTGACCGACAAAAACGGACAAATCTCACAGCCCTACTCCGGCGGTGCAGTGACCGTGTCCAAGAATGGCTATGTGTCCCGCACCATATCGGAAGCGGCGCTGAAAACCAATCCCACCGTGTGGCTGCAAAAGGAATCGGACTCTTATCCGGTGATCTCCGCCGTATGGATGAATGATGTGAAGGACATCATGAACGCGGAATACTTTCTGCCGCTGGTGCAGGATACATCTCATAAGGTACGGGCGGAGGTCAACTGGGGCGGCAGCAGTATGAAGTCTCTGATACTGGCACAGGGTACCACCACCGTGAATATCAGCGACAGCCACAACACCGACATCAAATGGAGCGACCAGTTTGATCTCTCCCGCGAGATTTTAGTGGTGGCCACTAATGCAGCGGGAAAGACCTCCAGCCGCGCATTGAAGCTGAAAGCCGGCAGCGAAGCCACCCAACGGTTGGACGGATTCCAGTTGGATTTCAGTGACAGCCTGAAATTTACGATTCCCGACAGCGTTCCCGGCATTGGCGGCGAGAGCATGAAAATCGGCCTGTACTCCCCTGTTGGAATCGACTATGTGGTGGAGAACGGAAAAATTTATGTGGCCATCGGCGGAAATTTTGATTCCTCGACAAACAAAGAGGACGGGACAAAAATCAAATCCTTTGTTGACTCCGTAAAAAGCTTTCAGAAAAATGCCAAGAAGCTATCCGATATGTTCCGCGGTAAGACAAAGGTCAAGGGAAGCTGGGGAATTGACGCCGGATTCAACTTTGCCGGTTACGCAGAGGGTTATTTTGACGAAAACTATAAGATCCACTGGTTGGATACCGGATTGCTTATCGGCGTGGAAGGCGGCCTTGACTTTACTTCGCAATTCACCATCGGCCCCGTTCCTGCGTATCTGGAAGCAGGTCTGAAAGCCAAGCTGGAATTGGACGCGGCATTATTTGTCAGTGAAGCGGCGAAAAAATTTACACCGGACGGTACCATCAGCGGTTCGCTGGGGATCAATGTTGGAATCGGCGCAGGTGTAAAAAAGGCGCTGTCCTTTGGCGGCGGCGTGGAGGGAAAGCTTTCGCCGGAGATGCAATTCAAAAACGCAGCTGTTTCCTCCGCTGTGGCAAAGCTGTCTTTTGGTGGCTATTTGAAAGCAACTTTTATCGGATTGGAGTATAAGCACGACTTTGATCCATGGGTAGATAAGGTCATTTGGGAATACCCCGACTACTCCAGCCACGCCGACACCTATTCATTGGAGGATGATTTCTACGAGTCTGCCTATGACACCGGCAGCTACAGCCAGCCCGACCTCGGCTACTTGGCTTCCGGTTCGCCGTTCCTGGCCAATGGCAGCAGCGGCGGGATGATGCGCGCGCTCCGGGCGGTCACGGTGGACAGCGCCAGCACGTTCCAGAGCAACACCTATCAGAACGCCGCACCCCAGCTTCTGTGCCTGTCCGACGGCACCATGATGGCGGTGTGGACAGGCTATGACAGCAGCCGCAGCGGCATGAACGCCCTGTGCCTGTACTACGCCCGCTACGATGGCAGCAGCTGGTCTGAGTCCGCCGTGCTGGATAACGACGGCACGCTGGACTGCGGCTTCACCCTGCGGGAGATCAACGGCGCGCCCTGCGTGGTGTGGGAGAACGCCTCCGGCGCCATTGAGTCTTCCGACGATCTGGACGCCGTGGCGGCCAAAATGTCCATCAGCGTGGCCCGCTATGTGGACGGCGCGTTTGTTGTCGAATGTGTTTCCAACGCCGAAGGCGTGGACATGATGCCGGATGTCTGCGCGGTGAATGACGGTCTCGCTGTGGTGTGGCTGCGCAATGAAAGCGGCGACCTCTTCGCCAACGACGGCACCAATAAGATCGTGTGCCGCACCATGACCGGCGAAGGCTGGAGCGAGGAAAGCGTGCTGTACTCCGGGCTGAATTCCGCGGATTCCCTGGCTGTCGGTTCCTCCGGCGATACGCTGCAGGTGGCCTACGGCATGGATACGGACGGTGATCTGACCACCTCCGCAGATATGGAGGTCTATATCAACGGCAGCGCCGCCACCAGCGACAGCGTCATCGACAGCGGCGTGCAGTACGAGAACGGCCAGTTCTATTGGTACAAGGACGGTGCGCTGATGAGCGGCGGTAACGAGATGGTGTCCGCCGCCAGCAATCTGCGCAGCGACCGCTATCAAGTGGTGGAGAGCAGCGGCGTCAAGGCCGTGCTGTTCACCCAGTCCAACGGCGTGTATTCCTCGCTGTACGGCATTTTCTGCGATACTACCAGCGGCACATGGGGCGAGCCTGTGGCCCTGACGGACGGCAGCGACTACATTCAGGCTTTCTCCACCACGCCCTCGGCCAACGGCCTACAGGTGATGGTCAACCGTCTGGCTGTGACCGGCGACGGCAGTACCGGCGATCCCTACGGCGAGGCACGGATGGATATCCTGGATCTGACGCTGGGCTGCGATCTGGCGGTGAAGGACGTGTACTGCGACATGCAGTACTATGTGGCCGGAAACAAGCTACCCGTGACCGTCACCGTGGCCAATAAGGGTCGTCAGGCCGTCAGTCAGGTAAAGGTCACTTTCCTGGCGGAGAACGGTACCGAGCTGGGCACGGAGACGCTGGACATCAGCCTGCCCGCCGGTGTGACGCAGGAGATCGAGACTGGTTTCACCGTTAAGGATGTGGTGCAGGGACAAAAGATAACGGTACAGGTGACGCCGGTGGACAATACAGATATCAATACCGCTGACAACGCCGCTGAGCTGACTCTCCAGCAGCACGATATCGCGCTGGAGAATATGTCTTGGGGCGTGAACAGCAGCGGACAGGCGGTTATTTACGCCGACGTGGTGAACCGCGGCTATACCGCCAGCGGCACGTTGACCGTCAGCCTGCGCAAAGGCAGCGAGACAGGCGATATCGTCAGCTCCGCAAAGGTGGACAGTCTGGACACGTTGGGGCTGCAGCGCGTCAGCTTCGAGACGGCCTACGAGGAGGGCGTGGTCTATTACCTGACGCTGGACGAGTGCGAGGACGATTCCATCGCCAACAACAGCGACTTTGTTGTCCTGCGCAAAGAGACCACGACAACAGGCAAAACGGTATCCGGTACGCTGCAAGCCGCCGGATTGCCTCAGGGGGAGACGATCCGCATAACACTGAGCCAGGGGGATGCGGTCTGCTATGAGCTGTCGGCGGGAGAGGGGAGCTTTTCCTTTACAGATGTAGAGCCCGGCAGCTATACCATGACGCTGTATCACGAGGGATTTGTCTCCCACAGCTATGACCTGACGGTAGACGGCAATCTGCTCAATTTGACGGCGCAGATCGTTCAGCGCGGCAACGTCAATGGCGCGACCACCTATGGCAAAGCGATCGATGCCAGCGACGTCCAATGCCTGTATGAGATACTGACCATAGGAAAGTACGACAGCAGTTGTATCGCAGACAAGGACTATCTCAACGATGTGGCCGACGTGAATATGGACGGTACCGTGGACGTCTACGACCTGCAGCTACTGTACGAAACCGTCAGCGGGATCGTGTAAGAACCGAATCCCATAATTGGCAATTTGCCCACATTGAAAGCCTTTCTTTGATTTTTCTCTATATGGCAGAAGCGGAGGCGCGTCAAGCGCCCCCGCTTCTGCTGTTTTGCGGATCGGGATCATTCCATCCCGCTTCGCAAAAAATCCTCCAGATACGTAAGCGCACAATAATCACCCGGGCCGAACAAAATTACGGCAGAGTCACCGTTCGCGGAACTCTGCCGTTTGTTCATTTCCGTATATGTTCCCGGTGCCGGACTGCCGGGTGCC
>ERZ836877.715-NODE-715-length-55319-cov-4.300756_pt1 | contig 55319 bp, 38 predicted proteins | sample MGYA00519469_ERZ836877 | MGnify/ENA primary metagenome ERZ836877 (study PRJEB31850, sample SAMEA3708809) | human gut metagenome | biome: human gut; feature: human-associated habitat; material: faeces | place: China | collected 2014 ...
CACACTTATCAGGTGCAGATTGAACAGGCGGAGGGCGCGGAGCAGCTTCGCCGTCAGAAACTTTTGGCTCAGCGCATAGCGGAGTGGAAGAAGAAGTACGAGTATCAGGAGGCTTCACAGAGGCTCAAACTCGAACTCGATCTTTTGGAGGAAGCACATCAGAAGAAACTTGTTACGGAGGAGGAATACCAACGTGCCAAGTCCGACCTCCAAAAGAAGTATGCCCTTGAATATATGCCTGAGTCCGCCAAGCCCTCGGAGGGATCGACGGACCAACAGGCGCTCGCCATGAAGCGAGACATGGATGTTATCAAGTCGCTCTACGACCAGGGCATCATCGACAAGGAGCAGTACGAGAAAGCGAAAGACCGCATCGAACGCAATTACCGCAAGAAGTCGCTCGACGGCATCCGGCGCTTCGGTTCTCAGGAAACCAATCAGCTTCTCGACATATACGAGGCGTGGAAGAATTTCTTCGACTCCACGGAGGAGGACGGCGGCAACTGGGCCACTCGTCTTGCCTCGCTCGCCTCGTCGGTCTTTGCCGTGATGACTGCCGGAATGCAGCAAGCATCCGAATATATGCAAGCCTGTACGGACTTAGAGGTGGCAAAGGCCGAGAAGAAGTACGACCGCGAGATTGAACTTGCCGAGGGTAATTCCTACAAGGTCAAGAAAGCTGAGAAGCAAAAGGAGAAGGAGATTGCCAAGATGAAGTCCGAGGCGGCGAGGAAGCAGTTTGCGATGCAGGTTATCCAAGCCGTGGCGCAGACCGCCACCAATGCGCTCAACGCCTACGGCTCGGCGGCGCAGGTGCCGGTCATCGGCTATATCCTTGCGCCTATTGCGGCGGCTATGGCCGTGGCCGCAGGTGCAATCCAGATCGCGACCATCAAGAAGCAACAACAGGCTTCGGAGGCCCAGGGCTATTCCGAGGGCGGTTTTACCCCTCCCGGACGCAAGGACGAGCCGGTGGGCACGGTCCATGCGGGCGAATGGGTAGCCTCGCAGAAGCTCGTCAACAATCCGCGGACCCGCCCTTTGTTGGAAGCCCTCGATTACGCCCAGCGCACCAACACTATCGGCTCGCTTACCGCCGCCGATGTGTCCCGGAGCATTACCGCTCCTATGGTGCTTGCCTCCCAACCTGCCGCTCAGCCCGTGGTCGTTCAGTCCGCACCGCCTACTGTGGTAGTCGAGCAGAACAGCGAGTACGCTTCCACTATGCGCAGACTCGCCGACAGACTGAACGAGCCTTTTGTCACCGTGAACACCGTTACCGGCGATCACGGCATCCAACAGGCACAGGACGAATACGACCGACTCATGAAGAATAAATCCCCCAAATCAAGGAAATAATGCACATATACGTCAACAACAAACTGGCCGCACTCAAAAAGGGTACGAGTTTTGAGTATGTCAGCGAAAATAGATTGTTCAGCGGCTCTGATGGTTATACGCTGACTATAACCTTTCCGCTTCGCGGTTGCTCCGAAAACATCGCTATCTTCGGGCATATCAACCGTGCAGATGTCGCCGCCAAGAAAGTTATCTTCGACTGCGAGATACGCGACAAGGGCTTCTACAAGTTCGGCTCTATCACTATCACCGAAATATCCGAAACCGAGGTCAAGACGCAGTTCTTGGAGGGTAGGAGTGAGCAGAACTTTGACAAGACTTTCGACAAGGTCTTTATCAATGAACTTGACCTCGGAGCGCCGCCGACTACATCGAAAACGCAGATTACTCCGGCCAACGCATGGTACCCCGAAAACTCCGGCTACAAGTGCGTGGCCCTCCCGTGGGTCAACGACTATTCGGGCAATATTCAGAACAAGGCGGAGCATATCGTCGATGATGCGGTGCAGCACAAATCTCATTTCGAGTGGAGCGAGGACACCACCGGCTTGTCGTGGCAGCCGTATCTTCTTTACATCACGAAGAAGATATGCGAGGCCGTCGGCTATGCCGCCGACTTCTCCAAATGGGAGGAAGTGGAGGAATACAGGTATCTCCTTATCTGCAATACGCTCCCTCATGCGTGGTATATGCCCGCTTTTGCCAACGCTCTGCCGCACTGGACGGTCGAGGAATATTTTGAGAAACTTGAATTGTTCCTCGGCGGTGAGTTCGACTTCGACCACCGGGGCAAGAGAATTACTTTCGCTTTCACTCAGGCGACTTTGGCCGCGAAGCGTCCCGTCTGCCTTGAAGACGTGGTCGAGGAACACTCCACCGAGGTTAAGGTGGACGATGACCGCTGCGAGTATCTGGAATCGAAGAATCTTGTATACAAGGACTGCGACCACGAAATGTGGAAGTTCTACTCCTGCGACTGGTTCATCAAGGGCTGGCAGAACAGAGTTGTCCGATACAATTCAATGCGCGAGCTGCTTGCGGCCAATCAGGGTTACAGGACATGGAACGGTCAGCACCACCGCGACAACCGCATCGACAAGCTGCTCTATGCCGCCGACTGTGACGCTTACTTCGTTATCCGGACTATAAGCCGTCAGCAGGTAGTGGAATGGAGGGGCAAGATTATCTATGTCTATTATCTTTACAAGTGCCGTCTACAGCCGGTCAATCTCTTTGGAGGGCGCATAGTCAGCGAGGACGAGGACGCCGAGCAGGTAGAGATTGAGTTTGTTCCGGCATGGGTGGACGATACCGATAATAAGTATGGTCGTGTGCTGTTCCTTTCCTTCTCCGGCTATGATGAAGACACCAACACCACGAGCGAGGACGACAAAGACCATCCGTTTCAGAAGACCCATACCGTATCGTCGCTTGAAGCCGGGGAAAAGGAGAAGAAATCGGAATATTACGACTGCATTTATATTGGCTGGTACGATGGCTCGAACTACTATCAGGGAAGCCACCTGCCTTACCCCAATGTCGAGAACATCGTTATCGCCGACGACTGGAGCAATTTCAGCTACGCCCATTTCTCCCTGCGCATCAACGACCGACAGATAAGGAGGGGTCAGATTATCCACAACATCGAGCCGAAGATGAAAACGACCTTTAAGTTTATCGCCGACAACATCCCCGATGTCCGCTCTGTTTTCCTCATCCGAGGCAAACGCTATGTCTGCGAAAAAATGACTGCGACTTTTACCGAAAACGGTATGTCGCAGCTCATCAAGGGCGTTTTCTACCCGATAGTCGAGGATTAAGCGGCTTCTTTGTCTGTTTCAGGCGTGGCGTTCTTACGGGGACGGCCACGTTTTTTCTTTGCCGGAGCCTCTTTCTTGGTGCCACCATAGAGTACGTAATCGAGGACTTTGCGGTTGGCTTCGTCTACCTCAGCCATATCTTCCTCGATGTAGATGTCCGTGACGGTATGGGACCCGTGGCCGAGCGCGAGGGCGATGGTGTCCTTGCTGATTTTCAGCTTGCGGGCTATCGTTGCCCAGGAATGACGAGCCCAGTAGGTTGTCAGTTCTTGAAGCCCTAACTGCGCCTTTACTTCGTTCAATCCCTTACAGAGATTATTGTAGAAGTGGCGGTAGTTGGCGTAATTCTCGCAGAAGTTGACAAGCAACTCGGTTCCGGCGTAACGCTCGATTATCTCCCGCGCCTCGTTTTCTACCTTAATAGAATAAGGGCGGTGGGTCTTGGCGCGCAGGTACTCGACACGCCCCTGCGAGATTTTCTTCAAGCCGCACAGGTCAACCACGTTGATACCAACGAGCATAAACGACAGCTTGAAGAAGTCGAGGTATTTCTGCTGCCATTCCTCGGCGCACTGATGCTTAAATATACGGCGCAGGGTGTTGATGTCGAAGTTACGTTTGCGCGTGGCTTCCGTTTTTATCTTGAAGCGACGGAAAGCATAGTAGGTGGTAACATCGTTGTCGATGGCGTAGTTTACCACCGCCCGAATGTTACGCAGGTGTATGGCGATGGAGTTTGCAGTATTGGTTTCTGCGAGGAAGTCTTGAAAGTCCTCCAACCACGATACTTTTATATCCTCGAACTTGACTTTTGCAAGCGCTTCCTCGCCCTTGTACCACGCGACAAGACGTTTGCGCGTTGCATCGTAGATGCTGTTAGTACGACCTTTCTTGCGCTCCATGAAGCGGTCGAACCACTTCAAGAACGTGTTCGGGTCCTCTTTCGGCTTCTTTTCTTTGGGCGGTTGGTCAGCTGGTGCGAGCGCGGCAACTACATAGTCACGAATCTCTACTGCTGACATAGTGGCAAGAGAGCCATCATCTTGTAATTTGAGAATAATCCCATCGACCTCCACTTTCTTCTGAGCGATGATTTTATTGAGTAGCATCGCTTGTGGATGGTTCTGAACTTTTTCAGCTTTCGGGTCCCACTGACGAGTGGAAAGTTGAATGTCGAGGGGAAAGGCAGCTGTTTTCCTTGCTTGGCTGATGTTGATGCGAAGCGGGTTCACATCATTGGTTACTCTCGCTTTGCGAGTATCGAGGTAAAATTTAGTTCTTACCATAAGGCTTAAAAATTTTCCTCGATGCCGTGCCGGATAGGAGAGCGGCCTTGTTTGCGAGAATTGTTCGCAAACATTTCGCAAACATTCTTCGGTAAAGTTCCGCAAACTCCGTCAACTTTCGGCATCGGAGGGCTTTTTTTTAAGCCAACTATGGGCTCCTAAAAGGAGATAGACACGTTGTTTTTCAGTTCTAATTAACTGATAGCCAACGTGTCTATCTTGCGGAGCGACCGAGATTCGAACTCGGGATACGCTTTTGGCGTATACACGCTTTCCAGGCGTGCCTCTTCAGCCACTCGAGCATCGCTCCTTTCCGTTTTGCGACTGCAAAGTTAATGCTTTTTTCCGACTTTGCAATGCTTATCTGCGATTTTTTTATTTTTGACGATAATCATGCTTGAAGAAACTTCTTGCAAAAGTCAGTCATTGACCGTTTTGATAAGAAAAATCACACTAATGTTCATTTTTTGCGGTAAAAATACTAAATTTCGCCTATAAATTATTAAATTTGCACACAGAAGTTACAATTTTGAGGTTATGTGTATGAACCCCACTGTGCCGGGACAGCATCACTAATGATGCCGGCATGGTTGTTGAAATCAATATAATACAATATATTAATCATTTATGTCTAAGAAAATATATACATTCGGCGACGGCAAAGCCGAAGGAACAGCGGACATGAGAAATCTTCTCGGCGGCAAGGGCGCCAATCTGGCAGAAATGAACCTGCTGGGGATGCCTGTGCCTCCCGGTTTCACCATCACCACTGAAGTATGCACCGAGTATACCCAGATGGGCCGTGACGCTGTCGTAGCCGATATCAAGGCTGATGTTGAGAAAGCAATAGCACACGTCGAGTCATTAACCGGCAAAAAATTTGACGATCCCGACAATGCGCTGCTTGTATCGGTTCGTTCCGGAGCCCGCGCATCCATGCCCGGTATGATGGATACGGTGCTGAATCTGGGTATGAACGACGCCACAGTAGCCAACATGGCCGAAAAGAGCGGCAACCCCCGTTTCGCATGGGACAGCTACCGTCGTTTCGTCCAGATGTACGGCGACGTGGTGCTCGGCATGAAGCCCAAGAGCAAGACCGACATCGACCCCTTCGAGGCCATCATGGACGCAGTGAAGGAGGAGAAAGGCGTTAAGTTCGACAATGAGCTGGACGTGGACGACCTGAAGGAACTCGTAAAGCGTTTCAAGGCTGCCGTCAAGGATTATACCGGCAAGGACTTCCCCGAGTCGGCATGGGAGCAGCTATGGGGTGGCATCTGCGCCGTATTCGACAGCTGGATGAACGAGCGCGCCATCATTTACCGCCGCATGAACCAGATTCCCGAGGAGTGGGGAACGGCCGTCAACGTACAGGCCATGGTTTACGGCAACATGGGTAACAATTCCGCTACCGGTGTCGCATTCAGCCGCGATGCCGCTACAGGCGAGAATATATTCAACGGCGAATACCTGATCAACGCACAGGGTGAGGACGTTGTGGCCGGTGTACGCACTCCGCAGCAGATCACCATCGAGGGTTCGCGCCGCTGGGCTGCCCTGCAGGGCATCAGCGAGGAGGAGCGTCGCACCAAATATCCCGCGCTTGAGGAATCGATGCCCGACTGTGCCGCAGAACTGATCAGCATCGCACACAAGCTGGAGGACCACTACCGCGACATGCAGGATATGGAGTTCACCATTCAGGACGGCAAGCTCTGGATGCTCCAGACCCGCAACGGTAAGCGCACCGGCGCCGCCATGGTCAAGATAGCCATGGACCTGCTGCGCGAAAACATGATTGACGAAAAGACCGTGCTGCTGCGAATGGAGCCCCAGAAGCTCGACGAGCTGCTGCACCCGGTATTCGACAAGGACGCACTGAAGCGTGCTGTAGTCGTTGCCAAGGGTCTTCCCGCATCTCCCGGTGCCGCCACAGGACAGATCGTATTCCAGGCCGACGACGCCGAGGCATGGGCCGAGAAGAAGAAGAAAGTAATCCTGGTTCGTATCGAGACCAGCCCCGAGGACCTTCGCGGTATGGCGGTAGCTCAGGGTATCCTGACAATGCGCGGCGGTATGACCAGCCACGCAGCCGTTGTGGCCCGCGGTATGGGCAAGTGCTGCGTATCCGGTGCCGGCGAAATCCAGGTAGACTATAAGGAGAAGACCGTGAAGATGAGTGGCAAGACCTTCAAGGAGGGTGACTGGATTTCGCTGAACGGCTCGACAGGCGATGTGTACGAGGGACAGGTTCCCACCACCGAGCCTGAGCTGAGCGGCGACTTCGGCGCCATCATGAATCTGGCCGAGAAATTCACCAAGACATACGTACGATGCAACGCCGACACACCGCGTGACGCAGAGACCGGACGTCGCTTCGGCGCCAAGGGTATCGGTCTGTGCCGTACGGAGCACATGTTCTTTGAGGGCGACCGCATCAAAGCCGTTCGCGAAATGATTCTGAGCAGTGACGAGGAAGGACGCCGTGCCGCTCTGGCCAAGCTTCTGCCTATCCAGCGTCAGGACTTCGAAGGCATCTTCAAGGCCATGGATGGCTGCGGAGTGACAATCCGTCTGCTCGATCCCCCGTTGCACGAATTCGTGCCTCACCAGACCGCCACTCAGAAGGAACTGGCCGACGAGATGGGTCTGACCTTGCAGGAGGTCAAGGCCAAGGTAGACGAACTTAGCGAGTTCAACCCCATGCTGGGCCACCGTGGCTGCCGTCTGGGCATCACATATCCCGAAATCACCGAGATGCAGGCACGCGCCATCATCGAGGCCGCGCTGATCTGCAAGGAGCAGGGCATTAAGGTATATCCCGAAATCATGGTGCCGCTGGTTGGTACGCTCAAGGAGATCCAGCATCAGGCCAACGTGATCAACGAAACAGCAGCCAAGGTATTCGACGAGCGCGGCACATCGATTCCCTATAAGGTAGGAACCATGATCGAGGTGCCCCGTGCAGCCCTGACCGCCGACAAGATTGCAGAGGTAGCGGACTTCTTCTCGTTCGGCACGAACGACCTGACGCAGATGACCTTCGGTTACAGCCGTGATGACGCACCCAAGTTCCTGAAATACTACAAGGAGAAGGGAATCATCAAGGTAGATCCGTTCGAGGTACTGGATCAGGAAGGCGTAGGCCAGCTCGTAGAGATGGGCGTTAAGAAAGGCCGTAGCACCAAGCCTGACCTGAAAGTAGGTATCTGTGGCGAGCACGGAGGCGAACCCAGCTCCGTCAAGTTCTGCGCCAAGCTCGGCATGGACTACGTAAGCTGCTCACCCTTCCGCGTGCCCATCGCCCGGGTAGCCGCGGCCCAGGCTGCAATAGAGGACTAATCATATAGAAACTAAGAAAGGCAATGCCTATTAGTAATGGGCATTGCCTTTCTTAATCTCTTATTAATATTTTAATCATTTGTAACCTCATGACACTGTATCTAAATGAAGAATATGAATTAGTAAGTGAGAGGCCTGCTAAAAAGCTCTCAGAAGTCCAAGTAGAAAAGAATTCCTATCAAGGCAATACTCAAACTGAATATATATTCCGTGCGCCACTACATATAAATAAATGGAAGTTATGTTCAATAACAATCAATAAGGATTGGTATGTGGCTATCTTGAATAAAATTATGGTCCATAGGGATCAAATGAACCTGATTAATCTTAAAGATTCACTGGAAATCTCTAAATTTATTGCAGAAGATAAGTGGGAAAAGAAAAAGAACACTGAATTAGGTTTAGATTCTATGATTTTACGAAAGGTAATTTCATTTTTGGAAACCATTCCTACAGAACTTAAATCTAAGAAAGGCGTAGAACTGTATTTCACTGGCTTAGGATGTATAAATATGAATGTTCTTTCACAATTGTATAAAGAAATTTTGAACAGCCGCCAAATACTCAGTGAATCTGACATTCTATATTTGGAAGATTTTTATGTAAATAAAATGTCTTCACTCCTGGCTAATTGAAACTACAATCAATAAACTAACATTGCAATGCTTGATCTGATAGACGGCTTTGCAGTTTTAATTCTTTTCTCACGGTTATTGAATATGCATCTGATAACTGATAATCTACAAAAGATTATTGCCTTATGTAAGAAGTATAAGGTAAAGACTCTGTATGTATTCGGCTCAATTCTGACACCACGCTTCAATGAAAATAGCGACGTCGATTTTTCAGCGACATTCCATCATGATCCCGACCCTTTGATTGCCGGGGAAAACCTCATTAACTTTTATATGGACCTTGAAGATCTAATGGGACGAAGAATTGACCTGGTAGATGAAGATTGCTTAAAGAATCCATATTTCATAGAAGAACTTAACGAAACAAAACAGCTGATTTATGGATAGAACTATAAACAAATATTTACAAGACATCATGCAAGCGATTGGGGAAGTTGAATTGTACCTTACCCAGCGGCCGAAGGAATACCAGGTATTTCTTGATGACAGTATGTTTCGTAATGCCATTGAGCGACAAATCGGTATAATCGGCGAAGCAATGACTAAGATCCTTCAAATCATGCCTGATATACCAATAACAGACGCCCGCAAGATTAAAGGAACTCGAAACTATCTGATTCACGCATACGATTCTCTTCAACCCTTTACCATTTGGGGAATCGTTATCAATTATCTACCTAAATTGAAAGAAGAAGTTATCCAGCTTTTATATAAATGAATCAGAACGATATTGACCGCAAGAGTATCGAAAAGGCAAAAGAACTTTTCTCGTCAGGCAAAGTTTATGAGATTGAAGTTGGAACGACCTTCGGCCTTCAGACTATACATCGAACATTGTTCGATGGACTTTATCCTTTTGCCGGAGATATTCGCAAGCTGAATATTTCGAAAGGTGGATTTCGGTTTGCTAATTCGCTTTATCTTATTCCGGCGCTTGAGGCTATCGAGAAGATGCCCGAGACGACATTTGAAGAAATCATTTCCAAATATGTTGAGATGAATATTGCTCACCCTTTCATGGAGGGAAATGGGCGAGCTACACGCATCTGGCTTGATATGATGCTGCGCCGTTCATTGGGCAAAGTCGTCGATTGGCGCAAAATCGCTCGCGAATCTTATATGCAGGCAATGGAACGTTCTCCAATCAATGACCTTGAGCTCCGTTTTCTTCTTCAAAACGCCCTCACTACTGAAACTGATGATCGAGATGTAATTTTCCATGGCATCGACCAATCTTACTACTATGAAGGCTACGAACCCGAATGATTATCAATTTGAATAGTCACATCAATCATTGGTCGTATGGAAGGTTGCCTGTATGGACAGGCAATCGGAGATGCACTTGGTCTTGGCTCTGAATTTCTGAGTAAAGTATAAGTGTCAAAGAATTATCCCGATGGATTAAAGAACTATAACCCAAATTATTCAAGATGCACATTGATGCCGATGGGTAAAAAATGCGTGAACCGATGATACAGACATGATATTGTGCATTCTTGATGGATTCGAGATCGATCGATTCAACGTACATAGAGTTGCCGCCAACTTCAAGACCGGTTTAATGTTAATGAAGGAGGTAATTCCGATACTAAGGGTGCAATAGCCAGTGCAATCCCCGTTGCAAAATTTGGTTATGCAGGCGAATACGCCGCAGTGCAGCCTTAGTTTATATATTCATTCGTATAGTACGGTGTTTATCCTTTCCTTATCATTTTTTGTCGATAAATAATAAATATAATATTAACTTTTTGTTAATATTGATAAATTTGACTACTTTTGTCATCGAAATTCCAATTCTACCCCTGTTGATAATAGATAAGGGATGTGACAACACTGCGCATGAGGCCATTTCCATGTTTATTAAGGATTGGTATATACAATTAAGACCACAATAAAAACATCAATAAATGAAGAAGTTATATCTTACTATTATTGCTGTCAATGTTTAACTTGGACATGACGGCAGCGGAAGATGATGTCAAAGAGCCTGCTCCATCCGGTATAGAACTTACCGATGAGAGGAAAGCGGAACTTAACAACATCGACATTCCGATCCTGAACTTTTCGCTTAAAGACGGGGCGTTTCCTGATTTCGACTGCGTGTCGGCACCGGAGGGGGCTGTAAGTTCTTCGATAGCAAACAATATATATGTTGAGGGCGAATTGACAGTGACCCGAAAAGGCGACGTTCTGTATGAAAGCGGTCCTTACGAATCAAAGAAAAGCGGCGTGCGTCTGAAAGTCAGAGGTAACGGCTCCTCGAATATCGGAGGCCATAAGGCTCCGTTTCCTTCGTACAAGATCAAGCTTTCAAAGAAAGCCAATCTGATAATAGGCGACGAGACAGTAGGCAAGTCCAAAGACTGGGTTCTGCTTAAGGATCGCTGTGCTGACCTTAACCATGTGGTAGGATTTGAGACTGGCAGAGTCATGGGCTTAGGATGGCAACCAAGAGGCTATCCGGTGGCGTTGATGATCAACGGAAATTATTTCGGCTCATATTTCCTTATAGAGGCTGTGTCGGCTGACAAGGACAGGATAAACATTACGGACACCGGCTTCATAATCGAAAATGATGTCTATTGGTGGACTCAGGCCGATGAGTGTTTTAAGTCAGAGTATATTCATCCGGTAATGGGATGGACGTTTAAGGATCCTGACTTTGAGGATTGGCCCGAAGAAGCGAGACAAAATATCGAGGCTGTTACCAGAATGGCCGAAAAAGTAATATATGAAGGTACGGATTCCGAAGGACGCACCCTTGCCGATGTTATCGACATAGACTCATTCGCCGGTTGGGTACTTATGCATGACGTCATCAACAGCAGGGACGGTCTTGGCAGCAACATGTTTGTCATTAAGGATGACCTTGATATGGAAAATCCCTTCAGCAGCAAGTTCCGCATGAGCGTTCTGTGGGATACTGACGGTGCATTCAAACTGGAGCCTGATGATTTTTGTTCGGTTCATGGTAAGGATACATTCTGGTTTCAGAGACTGTTCCAGTATACGGAGTTTCGACAGGCATATAAGAATAAGTGGAATTCTATAAAAGCGACATTGTATGATGACATTATGCAGGCATTACAGGATAGACTTCCGCTGATGCCCGGTCTTGATGCTTCACGTAGATTTGCCGGTGCATCGATCACTACGGAACAATGTGTCCGGCAAATGGAGAATTATTTCCAGCATAGGATTCCGGTTCTTGATGAATTGATTCAGAAAATGCCTGACCAAAGTGGAATAGAAGATGTGGAAATTTCAATAGACGTACCTTCGACAATTCCGTCGGACGGTGGCGTGGAATGGATCAGTACGAACAATGCCAAAGTCTATGGGCTGGACGGCATACGGCATTCATCGTTCGTTAAAGGCATAAATATAATACGGTTAAGCGATGGCAAGACGATAAAGATTGTCTATTAACGCTTTCCCTTTATATAACCAAATACATAAGGCTCTATCCTGTTCTGTGGGATAGAGTCTTTTGTATTCCTCAAGTATCAACGTGACAGTTGTTTATTAGAATAGCTGGGACACCACTCGTAAGACAAACCATATATTGTCCTGACAAAACATAGGGGCGTTTAAATTGTTATAATAACGGTTCCACTACGCGCCTCGCACACAATAAGTGGCAGATGCGTTGGTTATAAATAATAATGGATTATCCTGAAGCAAGATATATAAATCGATTGCTGGTCGTGGTGGTGATGCTGTTACCGCTGTGTCCGGCTTTTATTTTTGCATCCAATCCGGCCACGCAGGTTGTAAAGGGAGTGGTGACTGACGCAAATACCCGGCAGGTCATGCCGTATGTATCTGTGATAGGGGGTCGTGGCTCACGTTCCACGACTACCGATTCATTAGGACGTTTCACATTGCGCCTGCCTTCGAAAGCCACTTTAAGGATTGAGTCGGAAGGATATGCCACACAGACCTTTAAGGGACCTTTCCCAACCGATACATTAAGGATAGCATTGGATCACGATGTGACCGAGCTTCAGGAAGTTGTGGTGAAATTCAAGAAGCAAAAATATAAGAAACGCAATCCGGCTTCGGAACTGATGCTGAAGGTGCGCGCACATCATGACTCTGTGGATCCCGGCAAAATAGACGGTTATAATTTTGACAGTTATTCCAAAACCGTAATAGGATTGAACAGTTCGGAGAAGAACAGCGGCACATGGGTTATACCGATGAAAGACCGTCAGAACCTAAGCAAACTTATCGACACCGCCCGCTGGACTGCCGACAGGATAATGAACATCGCCATCAAGGAAAAGACTTCGACCGTAGTATATAAAAACGACGAACCCACCGAAATAATCACCGGACGTAACAGCGATGGCCTGGACCAGAAGTTCAGTACTGAATATACCAATGTCTTTCTGGAGGATGTATTGCGCGAAATAGACCTGTACAAGAACGACCTGCACATGTTACGCAGTGATTTTGTGAGTCCGTTGTCAAGCAATGGCATCAATTTCTATCACTACGAACTCGTCGATACCGTTCCTATAGGCGACCAGATGTGTGTCGAACTCAGCTTTGCGCCTGCTAATCCGGAGATGACCGGATTGAACGGCAAGCTGTATATCCCGGTAAACGACTCCGTAAAATATGTGCGCCGCGCCATGATGCGAATGCCCAAGGCCACGAACATAAACTATGTGAAAAGCCTGATCCTTAACCAGAATTTCAAACTTGACTCCATCGGGAAACTTCACAAGACGGTAGACGACCTGATGGTCAATGTACAGATAGTGCCGGGCACTCCGGTGTTCAGTTTCAACCGGCAGATACGTCGCGATAATTTCAATTACAGAGGAAGGCCGGAATATCAGAAATACGTGGACGCGGTGGGATCCAGTTTTCAAGAGGATCTTGAACTGAAAAGGCCCGAATCCTATTGGGAGGCTAACCGACTCGTACCGTTGACTACGGCCGAATCAAACCTGATCGGCAGGAATTCGGTTTTCAGGAGGGATAAAGGATTCCGGGTGACTGAAACAATAATAGACCTGCTTGTCAAAGGTTACATTCCCACGGGTGACGACGAGCACAACAAGGTATTCATAGGACCTATCAATTCCTTTGTAAGCTATACCAACGCCGGAGGGTGGAGGTTCCAGCTCGGAGGCATGACCACAAGCAAATTATGGCCGCATGTATTCCTGCGTGGCTTCGGGGCGTATAGTATCGGCGACCACAAATGGAAAGGGGCTATGGAAGTCGAATACTCGTTCGAAAAACGTCGTCTGCACGCGCTTGAATTTCCGATGAATAATATTCGTGTCGGATGGAATTTCGATATGGATCAACTCGGCCAGGAACAGTCATGGTACAGCACGGCCGACCTGTTGGGTTCGCTTAAGAGCATAAACACCAACCTGATAACCTATCGTCACCACGTTTATGTGGACTATAACAAGGAATGGCGCAACAACCTGTCGATGCACGTAGGCTTCCGTTACGTGCGCCAGCAGCATTCTCCTTGGGTTGAATTCCGTAACGGGTTCGGCCAGGTGTTCGGACATTTCGGCCAGGCCGTGTTCCATGCCGGAATACGCTGGGCTCCCGGCGAGCGTTTCATACAGACTCTGAATCAGCGCAACCTCATCAACCGCGATGCCCTTATCATAACCTTGGATCAGGAATACGGTCCCAAGAAACTGTTGGGTTCCCGATTCACCATCTCCAAGACTGAATTGGGCATAGAGAAGACGTTGCGCTTCTCGGCATACGGCTATCTGGAAGCGGCTATCCGAGCAGCCAAGATCTGGACACAGGTACCATTCACGGAACTGTACTGGCAGGTGGCCAATACATCATATCTGACTAATCCGCGGTCGTTCTCGATGATGAACCCGATGGAATTCGCCATGGACGAATTCGTGAGCTGGTATCTGCAGTACAACATGCAGGGGCTTCTGTTCAACAAGATACCGTTCGTAAAACGGGCACGCATTCGCGAGGTGTTCAGTTTCAGAGGCTTCTGGGGCAATCTGACCAAACGCAATAATCCCGCCAAGGCACAGAACGTGTACAAATTTCCGGGCATCGAGACATCCACCATAGGCACCACGCCATATATGGAATGTTCGGTAGGTCTTGAAAATATCTTCACGTTCCTGCGCGTAGAATATGTATGGCGTCTGACATACCGGAACAAACCTGATGTTCGCAAAGGGGGATTGAGAATAGGACTACATTTCAATTTTTGACCCTCGGTTAATTTTTATTCAGTGCAATTGATTTTATTTAACACAGGAATTGGATGAAATTAACTTAATAAATATTATTTTTGCATTTCAGAAAACTAAATGGTGCCCTTTGAGGGCCTGAATGAATGGTATAATATGGAAGATACAGTGAATATCAGAGAGTTGAACGATCAGATTGCATCCAAGAGCAGTTTCGTAAGCATGATACGCACCGGAATGGACCGTCGGATTGTGGGTCAGGAACATCTGGTGGATTCGTTGCTGATCGCGCTGCTGTGCAACGGACACATACTGCTGGAGGGCGTGCCGGGACTGGCAAAGACATTGGCCATCAAGACACTGGCCAATCTGGTCGACGCCAAATACAGCCGCATACAGTTCACTCCTGACTTGCTGCCGGCCGACGTGCTCGGCACGCAGATATACAGCGTCAAGAAAGAGGAATTCCAAATCAAGAAAGGCCCGATATTCGCAAACTTCGTTCTGGCCGATGAGATTAACCGTGCGCCGGCCAAGGTGCAGAGCGCGTTGCTCGAGGCCATGCAGGAGCGTCAGGTAACAATCGGAGAGGAAACATTCAGACTCCCGGATCCCTTCCTGGTAATGGCCACACAGAACCCGATAGAGCAGGAGGGAACATACCCGCTGCCCGAGGCTCAGGTGGACCGTTTCCTTCTGAAAGTAGTGATAGGTTATCCCAAGAAAGACGAGGAGAAGCTGATTATCCGTCAGAACATCAAGAGCGCACTGGAACCTGTAAGACCCGTGCTCGATCCCAAGGAGATTCTGGAAGTGCAGAAGATAGTGGAGAAGATATATATCGACGAGAAGATAGAGAACTATATCGTCGACATAGTATTCGCCACACGTATGCCGGCCAAATACGGTCTGAACGACCTGCAGAGCCTGATATCGTTCGGAGCGTCGCCCCGTGCCTCCATCAGCCTCGCGTTGGCATCCAGAGCTTACGCATTCCTGCAGGGTCGCGGATACGTTATTCCCGAAGACGTACGCGCCGTATGCCATGACGTGATGCGTCACCGCATCGGACTCACATACGAAGCCGAGGCCAACAACATCACATCCGACGACATCATCACCGACATACTCGACAAGGTGGCAGTGCCCTAAAAACGGAAGATTGTGGACGCAAATGAATTGCTGAAAAAGATCCGCAAGATCGAGATAAAGACACGCGGTCTGAGCCAGAACATATTCGCCGGCGAGTATCACAGCGCTTACAAGGGGCGCGGAGTGATATTTTCGGAGGTGCGCGAATATGTTCCGGGCGACGATGTGCGCGACATTGACTGGAACGTGACGGCACGCCAGAACAAGCCCTTCGTCAAGGTATATGAGGAGGAGCGTGAACTGACCGTCATGTTGCTGGTGGATGTGAGCGGCAGCCGCAGTTTCGGAGCCGTGGGGGAGGCCAAGATGGAAAAGATGGCCGAAATAGCCGCCACCCTGGCATTCTCGTCGATACAGAACAACGACAAGGTCGGGATGATAATGTTCAGCGACAAGATCGAGAAATTCATCCCCCCTAAGAAAGGCAGGAAGCATATCCTGTTGCTGATACGCGAAATAATCAATTATCAGCCCGAAAACGAGGGTACCGACATAGACCAGGCGTTGCGTTTCCTTACCAACGCCATCAAGAAGCGCACGGCGGCATTCCTGATATCCGACCTGATAGACACCCACGATTACACACAGAGCCTGATGATAGCCAGTCGCAAACATGATCTGGTGACACTTCAGGTGTACGATAAGCGGGACTGCGAAATGCCGAATGTGGGCCTTGTCAAGATGCGTGATCTTGAGACAGGCGAGACAGCCTGGATTGACACATCGAGCAAATCGGTGCGCAAGACGTATGCCAAAGCTTGGTATGACCGCCAGCAGTGGATATCGTCGGTAATGACAAAAAGCGGCGTTGACATGACGTCAATAGCCACTGACGAGGACTTCGTAAAAGCCCTGTTGGGAATGTTCCGGCGCCGGTCGGTGGCACGATGAAATTTGCATTTGCAGAATGAAGCATAGAATAATACGAATAGCGCTCGGCATACTGATGCTTGCAGGCGTCACATTCGGCAGCCAGGGCGCTCCGGTTGTGAAGGCCATGATGGACACGTCCGTGCTCATGATGGGCAAGATGGGCGTGCTGCAACTTATGGTGGAGGAACCCAAGAACGCCAAAGGCCATTTCCCGCTGTTCAATCAACTGCGCGAGCGAGGATATGCCACGGTATTGGGTGACACAGTGGAATTCCGGGCTCCGTCCGGGGTTGATACCGTTGATCTCGGTTCACAGCGTCGCATACTCTTTACGGTGCCGGTACAGGCATTCGATTCCGGAGCCTACCGGTTGCCTCCGTTCGAATATGTGGTCGGCAACGACACGGCACGTTCCAATACAGTAGACCTGAAAGTGGCTCCCGTAACGGTTTCAGCCGACGACCAGATTTCAGATTATGCGGGCACCGCAGACCCCGAGGATCCCTCAATTTTCGACTGGATTCCCGATTGGGTCGTTGACTATTGGTGGCTGGTATTGCTCGTATTGATTCTGATTGGAGCCGGCATTTATGCATGGCATCGTTACAGAACGAAAGGATACCTCATACCCAAGAAACCGGAACCCACTCCCTACGAGGAGGCAATGAAGCGTCTTGGTACGCTCAAGGGCCAGAAACTGTGGGAACAGGGAATGGAGAAGGAATATTTCACCGAGCTGACGGATATACTCCGCCGTTATCTGGCACGTCGCTTCGGTATTAATGCCGAGGAAATGACGTCGCGACAGATTATGGCGTCGCTGGCAAAAAACGAGGAGACCAAAGACAAACGGGCGTATTTCCGTAAGATTCTTGACGTGGCCGACTTCGTGAAGTTTGCCAAGGTAAGGCCGTTGCCCGAAGACAACATCGCCAGCTATGAGAGTGCCGTAAGGTTTGTTAACGAGACCAAACCGGTTCCAAAGCCTGAAGATGAGGTAGATACCAGCGCACAGGGCAAAGCGGAAAAGAAAAAGAAGGCTGCGTTGAAAAAGAATAACAAGAAGAAAGGAGGCTCCAAATGATGCTGCATCCCGGATTATTGTTCCTTCTGTTGCTGCTTGTGCCTCTTGTGGCCTGGTACGTATGGAAGTGGAAAGGCGGCGATCCTTCGGTCGGAGTTTCAACAATCGCACCGTTCAAAGGTAAAAGGGCGTCGTTCAAGATATTGCTTATGCACATTTGCTTCGCGCTTCAGCTTGTGGCTATAGCGGGCATAATCGTGGCTTTGGCAAGACCTCAGACCCACGACAGTCTCCGCTCGCAGAATGTGGAAGGCACCGATATCGTGCTGGCGCTGGATATTTCAAGTTCCATGCTTGCCACCGACCTGCGTCCCACGCGACTTGAATCCGCCAAGGAGGTTGCCACCAAGTTTGTCGGCCAGCGTACTGACGATAATATCGGTCTTGTAGTGTTTTCCGGCGAGTCGTTGTCGCTGATGCCTCTGACATCAGACAAGGCCGCACTTGTAAACGCCATTAAGAATGTGGAGAGCGGCGACCTGAACGACGGCACCGCCATAGGTGATGGTATTGCCTCGGCAATCAATCGTCTCGTGTCGGGCAACGCCAAGTCCAAGAGCATCATCCTTCTTACGGACGGCACCAACAATGCAGGCGATGTGGCGCCCGCCACTGCCGCGCAGATAGCCAAGGAAAAGAGCATCAAGATCTATACCATCGGGGCCGGGACCAACGGCTCCATACAGATCACAGATCCCTACGGATTCTCCACGACCACGATGGAGACCAAAATAGACGAAGCCGCACTGAAGAATATCGCCAACATAACCGGTGGCAAATTCTTCCGTGCCACCGATTCGCGTATGCTTCGCGAGGTGTTCAATGAAATAGACTCACTGGAAAAGACCAAGCTGAATGTCAATACCTACACCCAGACTGAAGACAACTTCATGCCGTGGCTGTGGCTTAGCATCTGTGCTTACGGTCTGTTCCTGCTGTTGCGCTACACAGTGTTGCGCAGAATCCCATAGCGTATGTTTAGTTTTGCATATCCCAAAGTATTATACCTGTTGATACTGGTGCCGCTTTATGTGGCACTGTACATATTGGCACGCTATAGCCGACGGAAAAATCTGAAGCGGTTAGGCAAGATAGCGTATCTGCTACCCATGATGCCTGAGGTCTCCGACTATAAGGCACCGTTGAAAATATGTGTGCAGATGCTTGCGCTGTCCTTGCTTATCGTAGCCTGCGCCCGTCCCTGGGGAGGAGTCCGCAATCAGAAAACCACCAAGGAAGGTATTGAAGTCGTTATAGCAGTCGACGCATCCAATTCGATGCTGGCATCAGCCACGGACGACGATAAGGGAACCTCCAGAATGCGCACGGCCAAATTTACGCTCGAAAAGCTGATAAACCGTCTGGACAATGACAGGGTAGGACTCATCGTATATGCCAACAGCGCATACACGCTGATACCCGTTACAAACGACTATGTCTCGGCCAAGATGTTCCTGAACAGCATCGACCCCACGCAGATCAAGGATCAGGGTACCAACATTTCTGCGGCGATAGACATGGCGGTCAACTCATTCTCCGACAACAAGAATGTGGGCAAAGCACTGATTCTGATTACGGATGCCGAGGAACTCGAGGACAAGGAGACAGTGATGGCCACGGCCGCAAACGCCGGCAAGAAAGGGATTCAGGTGGACGTGGTGGGAATCGGCTCGACCACTCCTGTCACAGTGCCCGAGAACGGAGCATTGATGCTTGATCCCGAAACGGGGCAGCCGGTCAGGACAGCTTTGAACGAAGATCTGGCAGCAGAGATAGCCAAAAGCGCGAAAGGAATATATGTCAACGCCTCAAACCGCGACGCATTGAGCGAGTTGGAACGTCAGCTTGACACCCTGAAAAAATCCACTCTCGAAAGCAGCGTATACGCACAGCACGACGAGCTGTTCTATATATTCGCTGTCATAGCCCTTGTGCTGATGTGCATAGACATCTTCCTGCTGGAGCGGAAAATCGCATGGCTGGACAAGATCACGTTCTTCACCAACCGTAAACCCAAAGCAAAAGCTGAGCAAAAATGAGAAAAGCTATATACATACTGATGTCGGTCATGCTCTTAGGCATTTCGGCCGTGCCGGTTGCCCAGGCTTCGACACGCGCCGAACGACGTCTTGTGACAAAAGGCAACAAGCTATACACCGAACGCAAATTCGTAGAGGCCGAAAGCGTATATCAGGAAGCGCTTCGCGAAAATCCGCAGAGCACTTCCGCGCGCTATAACCTCGGTCTGTCACAGCTGCGCCAGGTGAAGAACCTGAAGGATTCCACGCCTAAGACTCAGAAACTGATAGAGGGAGCCCGTCAGAATTTCACCGAAGCGGCACGCAATGTCAAGCAACGTCCCGGCATAGCGGCCAAGGCGAACTACAATCTTGGCAATATGGAATTCAATATGGAGCAGTATCAGAAGGCCATAGATTACTACAAACAGTCGCTGCGCATTGATCCTGACGATGACAATGCCCGGCGCAACCTCCGGATCGCACAGAAGAAACTGCAGCAGCAGAATCAGGATAAGAACCAGCAGAACCAGAATCAGGACCAGCAGGATAAAAAGGACCGGCAGGACCAGAAAAATCAGCAGCAACAGCAGGAACAAAAACAGCAGCCACAGGAACAGAAGATTAATGAACAGACGGCTCAGCGGATTCTGCAGGCCATGGACAGCAAGGAGAACCAGACTCGAGCCAGAGTGAATCGCGCCGCCAAAGGTGAAAAGAGCGTCGGAAACGGAGGTGCCAGAAAGCGATGGTAACCTTCGCCTGGTCCATCACTCTTGATTTAATCACTAATGTATTTATTCCCAATGTGCTGACAGACAATGAAAAAAATCCTGACAATCTTGCTTTTGTTAATGATTTGCGTTACAGACAAAGCTGTGGCGCAGAATCTTGACATCAACAAGAATAACCTGAAACTGAGCTGGAACCGCGAGAAAATCAACCTGTATCATCACGAGCCGGCAGTAATCACTCTGTACCTGTGGATACAGGGATACGATGTGCAAGGTGTCAGGAAATCAAAGCCATCCACACTCAACAACGGGAAATTCAGTTATCTGAAACAGGCGGATTTCGACCGTCAGCCTCGTGTGGTGAACAAAGACGGCGAGACGTGGACAGTCTATCCGATTGACAGTTACGCCATAGCAATGGACAAGGCCGGGAAATATAAACTGCAGGATGGCCGCTATGTCGTCGATCTTGCGATTCCGGTCATCTATGACGATCCATTCTGGGGCAAGATGCAGACCCTGAAGACTCAGCGTATAGAGGTACCGGTAAATCCCGTACAGATCACGGTCTCAGACCTGCCGCCTGTGCCTCAGGACACAGAGTTCTCCGGAGCTGTAGGCGACTTTAAGGTAGAGGTTACAGTGCCTCCGGGCGATATATTCCTTAACGAAGAAGCCACGGCTATAGTCACGATCACAGGCAACGGCTGGCTGAACGACGATACGCTGCCTGAATATCACGACGCATTTCAGAAAGGAACCAAACTTAAGTCATTTTCCGAGAATCGTCAGCAATACCTCAGGGACGGAAAGATGATATCCGAACTCCAGATGGAATGTACTTTCATCCCCACGGATAAAAACGCTGAGATAAGCCCTGTATGGCTTGAAGTGTTCAATCCCATAAAGGGCGTTTACGAGACAATTAAATCCAAACCGGTCAAGGTCAAGGTGCAGTCCATAGCCGCAAAGGCTCCGACTCACGACATATAATCAGAACGATGAAAATTAAGAGATATTTATCCGTACTTATAGCGTTGCTTGTCGGCATCATGGCGATGCAGGCAGCTGAAGTGCGTATGGAAGTCAGTCCCGGTCCCGGGCGCCGAAGCATCGAGGTAAAGGATCTGTTTTATATCACGATTGAGGTTGTGAATCTTGACGGCTCACCGTCGCAGCCATCGAATGTGCCGGGAGCCAAACTGGTTTATTTCGACCGGACAGGTTCTTCATCCAGCTTTACAAGTATCAATGGCAAGACCAGCCGCAGCACGTCATACACATGGACGGCGACGTTGCGGGCTGAAAAGGAGGGAAATTACAGTTTCGGTCCTGTCGTTGTCGGCGGCGTGAAAAGTAATGTGGTGCATTACAACATCGGAAAGGCAATGCCGACCCAGAGGCAATCGGCCGCACAGCCCCAGGGATCGGCAGTACAACAAGGAGGCCAGGACGATGACAAGCCGCAATACATAGGACATGGCGATCAGAACCTGTTTCTGCGTGCTAATGTAACAAAGACTTCGGCATACGAGCAGGAAGCGCTGGTATATACCGTGAAGCTTTACACCAGCTATGATGCCGTGAAATTCATCGGTGCCACGGCAGCTCCTAAATTCGACGGCTTTGTTGTGGAGGAATCAAAAGACATCTCGCAGTCCCTTAGCTATGAGACCTATAACGGCAAGTCGTATGCCACGGCTATCATAGCCCGCTATATCATCTTCCCGCAGATGACAGGAGCCCTGAAGGTTTCGGGCAACACATACACCATTTCCGTAGACCGTCGTGAATACTATCATGACCCGTTCTTCGGCAGCATGGCCTACAGCCAGCCCCTGCAGCTGAATGTGACGCCTAACGACCTTGTGATTAACGTCAAACCGCTGCCGGCTCCCAAGCCTGTGGATTTCAGCGGCGGTGTCGGCAAATTCAATATCACATCACAGCTGAAGGATACTGAATTCAAATCCAACCAGACGGCGTCAATAGTTTATACCGTATCAGGGACCGGCAATGTAAAATACGTGCAGATGCCCGATCTGGCCACGCTGTATCCTCCGCAACTCGAGATATACACCCCGACATCGACGCAGAATGTCAAGGTCGGTTCGTCATCGGTTTCCGGCAATGTCACTTTTGACTATTCGTTCATGCCGCTGGAGGAGGGCACGTTCAAGATTCCTGATGTGAAGATGGTTTATTTCAACCCCGAGACGGGACAATATGAGACCTCCGTTGCCAAGGGTTATACCATAACCGTGCAGAAAGGTAAAGGGTCGGCCAAATCGCAAGCGCGCAAGAGACTGCATTTTGACCCGGAGCTGCAGACCATAGATATGGACAGACTCCACAAGGTGCATCGTCCCGTTGTGTACAAGGGCGCTTACTGGCTGTGGTTCATCATTCCGACAGTAATACTGTTGCTGAGCCTTGGCTTATGGATACGATACAACCGGATGCATAAGGATATGGCCGCACTGAATATGCGCCGCGCAGACAAGATAGCCCGCCGGCGCCTGCGCAAAGCCGCAGCGGCAATGAAGAAAAAGAACCGTGACCTTTTCTATGACGAGTTGCTTACCGCTCTATGGGGTTATTTAGGCGACAAACTCAAGATGCCTACCTCCGAGCTGCTGCGCGACAATATCCGACAGACTCTCGAATCACGCAACATTCCCGAGAATGTGACCGAGCGACTTATAGCTCTGGTTGACGAGGCCGAATTTGCAAAATATTCATCGGCAGGAGGTGATTCCGCAATGGATCGTGACTACAAGGAGGCGATAGAGGCCATCAACGAACTTGAAGACGCATTTAGAAAGACGAAGCAATGACACACCATATATTAAGAATATTCACGGCGTTTGCATTGACAGGCATTTTCGCATTGTCAAGCCATGGAGCCACTCCGGAAGAAGCCCGACAGGCGTATGACAAAGGCGACTATGCCAAGGCGGTGGAGATATATCAGGAACTGGCCAAGACCCACGGCACATCGTCGGCACTGCTGTTCGACATGGGTCAGGCATATACACGGGCCGGAGACCTGGGACACGGGATGCTGTGCTATCGCAGGGCATTGCAGCAGAATCCCTCCAACAGTCAGGCGCGCTCAAACATCAAGTATATCGAAAGCCGGGTACAGGACGGGAACACAGCCGAGCTCAAAGGCAAAAAGATATCGGTGGTGCCCGAAGATCCGTCGTTTTTTACTGTGCTGAAAAACTACATTACCCGACGCCACCATACCAATACATGGGCCACATGGAGCGGCATCACATTCGTATTGTTCTGTGTATGCCTTGCGCTATACATATTCCAGGACAGGGTCCTGCTCCGTAAGATTGGATTTTTCGGTGCGATAGCCATGATCTCGATCAGCGTGCTGACACTGATATTCGCATTCATGGGAGCCCACGCCTCAGGCAAACAGAATGAAGGCGTGATCACGGCATATAAGATAGAACTGAAGGCCGATCCATCAACATCAGCCAAGAACGTGACATCGCCTCTGGTGCAGGGCACAGTAATGCAGATAATGGATACGGAGAAAGCTGAAAACGGCAATCCTCAATGGTACAAAGTACGCCTCAACTCGGATTTTGCCGGATGGATCAGGAACGACTCTTTTGAACCAATCTGATAATCAGTAAAATAATAGAACTGCTGTGAGAATGTGTTATAAAACATTCCAAATTATTACATTTTATTTTTGAAATAATCGAAAAAATGTATAATTTAGCACTATGAGAGCCGAGGGAAACCGACAGCTCCACTAATACAAAGAATAAAAACTCAATACATACCGACCATGAGCAAGACAATCACATTTAACGAGCTCCGTCGCATCAAGGACAGTTTGCCCGACGGCTCCACACATCGTATCGCAGACGAGTTGAACGTAACCGTACAGACGGTGCGCAACTATTTTGGAGGCGTCAATTATGAGTTCGGCAAGAATGCCGCCATGCACATTGAACCGGGCCCCGACGGCGGTCTTGTGATATTGGACGATACCACGATCTATGACATGGCAATCAAGATCCTGGAGGAGCAGAAGGAGAAATAAATGGAGAAAACACGTTCGGGAATGAGCAGACACATGCTCATTCCCGTCGATTTTTCAGATGCATCGATGTTTGCGGTGCGTGTGGGGTTTCGCTTCGCACGCGTCCTTGGCATGACGCCCGTGCTGATGCACGTGTATCCGTTGGTGTGGCTGGGTGATGATACGGCCGGCGAATACTTAGGCGAAAACGACCCTATGGAATCGGAATTGGCCGATGCCATAGCCGAGCGCGACATGATGCGTGCAGCCGAGCATCGTTTCAGGAAGTTCCGAAAGCAGTTGACCGAAAAGATAGAATCGGGCGACATAGCGGATGTGAAATACACCACACTGTTGCAGCAAGGCATTCCTGAAGACGAGATACTGGGCTATTGCCGTGAACAGCATCCCGGCATGGTGCTGATGTCTACGCGGGGAATATCGCGAAAGGAGGAGGACCTGATAGGCAGCGTCACAGCCGAAGTGCTCGACTCGTGCGAGGTACCCGTATTCACGATACCAGACAATTACCCAATAGAGGATTCCCAGCCGTTGAAGCGGATGCTGATGTTCTGCACGCTGGACCAGTATGATGTTCCTGCGCTGGAGAAACTGATGCATACGTTCAATTCGCCGGAAATAGACGTATGGCTAATGCCCGTGACGCATCGTCATGCCGCCACGGTGCAACAACTGCTGAACTCTCTGTTTGAGAAATTGTCGAACGCATGGCCCAACGCCACATTCCACGAGGCTCCGCTTCTCGATGCGAAAATCGACGCACAATTAGAGACATTTATCAAGAATAATCAAATACAACTTATCATAGCCCCTAACCGACGGGCCAGCATATTGACGCGGTTGTTCCGGCCGTCGGTGGCACATCAATGTCTTTTCACAATTGACATTCCGATGCTTGCCCTCCCTGCAGATAAATGACGGATATAGAAATAAAGATTGGATTTGACGGAGTACGACGCAGTATTTCCGAATTATGCGGCACACACCAAGGCAAAGAGTGTGTGCGCGACATGTCGTTTTCACGCGATTACGACACTATAATGCACGCATTGCATTGTGTGGACGAAATGCGCGGCATAATCGCGGCCTCGCTGCCATACGCGGTGCCGTCGCAACATAATGTGCTGCCATACCTTACGGAAATAAAGGCGGCAAATTCATTCATGAGTTCCGACCGTCTTTACAAACTACTGCAGATTCTGCTTTCGTTCAACGAAGTGCGCGCCTTCTACCGTGCCACCGCCAAGGAGGAGCAGGACACTGATACCGGCGCGTTCCTCTATCCACATCTGGCAAAAGAGCTGGAAAACCTGGGCAGCTTTCCACAGCTTATATCCACAATCAATAATTCCGTCAACAAGTTCGGAGAATTGAAAGACAATGCGTCACCTGCGCTGTATGAGATACGGCAGTCCATCAAACGTTCGCAGGGTTCGATGCAACGTATATTGCGGTCTGTTCTGGACCGTGCCATAAAACAAGGCATCATAGACTCTGACGTGACACCGGCCATACGCGACGGACGCATGGTTATACCGATGAATGCCGGCAATAAACGCGAGATCAGCGGAATAGTCCATGACGAGAGTGCCACCGGCAAGACAGTGTTCATTGAACCGGCGGAAGTGGTGGAGGCAGGCAACAGACTCCGCGAACTTGAAATGGACGAGCAACGGGAGGAAACCAGAATTCTGATCGACATCACCGCATCCATAAGACCGCACATAGACGACATAACGCAATCGTGCCTGCTGCTCGGAAGCCTGGATTTCATAATAGCCAAAGCCCGGTATGCAATCGAGACAGATGCGAGAATGCCTCACATACAGTCCGGACCGGAGTTGGAATGGTATCATGCCGTGCATCCGGGGCTGTTGCTGTCATTACGAGCGCAGGATAAAAAGGTGGTGCCGCTGGACATCATACTTACTCCTAAAGACCGCATCCTGATTATTTCCGGGCCTAACGCCGGGGGAAAATCCGTCACACTCAAGACTGTGGCCATTGTTCAATATATGATGCAATGTGGCGTGATGCCGACTCTGTACGAGAACTCGCACATGGGGCTGTTCCGTAACATAATCATAGACATAGGCGATGAGCAGTCCATCGAGAACGAGCTAAGTACATATTCCTCGCACCTGAGCAACATGCGCTATTTCCTGACTCATTCCGACAGCCATACACTATTCCTGGCCGACGAGATGGGATCCGGCACCGAGCCGCAGATAGGCGGCGCCATGGCTCAGGCAATCCTCTCCAAACTTGGCAAATCAGGCGCATACGGCGTTGTCACAACCCACTACCAGAACCTGAAGACATTCGCCGACAATACCGAAGGATTCGTAAACGGAGCCATGCTTTACGACCGTCAGCACCTTCAGCCCATGTTCAAACTGGAGATAGGCAATCCCGGAAGCTCGTTCGCCCTCGACATCGCCCACAAGATGGGACTGCCGCAGGATGTGATAGCCGCAGCGAAGGAGATTGTAGGCAGCGATTATGTCAATATGGACAAATATCTGAGCGACATAGCCCGCGACCGCAGATATTGGAGCAACAAACGGCAGAACATAAAGGAGAAGGAGCAGCGTCTCGACGATATCCTTGACAAATACGAGGCACAGGCCGGCGACCTTAAGACACAGCGCCGAGCCATACTGGACGAGGCGAGGAAAGAGGCCCGGGAGATTGTCGAGGGCCTTAACGCACGCATAGAGCGCACTATACTCGAAATCCGCAATACCCAGGCTGAGAAGGAGCGCACCAAGGCATTGCGGGCAGAGCTCAAGGAGCATGTGGACAAAGTGTTGAATCCGGGATCGGAGAAGGAATCGAAACTTCCCAAAAGTCTCAAGACCCCGAAACCGAGGCGTAACCAGGCATCCAAGCAACCGCAGGCTACGGCCAAGCAGCAGGAGAAACGGCCGTTGGCGACAGGAGACTATGTCACCATGGAAGGGAGCTCGACACCGGGCCAGATACTGTCCATTTCCGGCAAAAAAGCAGAGGTGGCGTTCGGCGCGCTCCGTACTTTCGTGGAGCTGTCCAGGCTGAAAGCAGGAAAGAAGCCAAAGATGTCAGGACTCGGCACAAGTTCTGCAGGCGTGGTAAGCTCTGATGACAGCCGCACCCGACAGCTGAATTTCAATCGGGAGATCGATGTGCGCGGAATGAGGGCAGACGAGGCGTTGCAGGCCGTTATGTATTTTCTTGACGATGCCATTCAGTTCCAAGCAGATAAAGTAAGGATATTGCATGGCACCGGTCATGGTATCCTCAAGACATTGATTCGCCAGCAGCTTAAGGCGAATCCGGCAGTGCGCGGCTTTGCAGACGAGGACATAAGGTTCGGAGGTGCCGGCATCACGGTGGTGGATCTTGAATAATTGGGTCGACGAATCTTAAGCGTCAGTATTGCGTACGCTATCATTACAATACAATCAGCTTCTCAAGCGTTTAATTATTGATATCAATTAAGCACCAAAACTATGAAAATAGCAGTTGCAGGAACAGGATATGTAGGACTGAGCATCGCGGTATTGCTTGCTCAGCACAACAAGGTGACAGCCGTTGACGTGATACCCGAGAAGGTGGAAATGATCAACAACCGTCAGTCGCCGATAAAGGATGAGTATATTGAAAAATACCTTAAGGAAAAGAAACTTGACCTTACAGCCACGCTGGATGGAGCCGCTGCATACGCCGATGCGGAATATGTAGTGATAGCCGCACCCACCAATTATGACCCGGTCAAAAATTATTTCGACACTCACTGCATCGAAGACATTATCGACCTGGTGCTGAGCGTGAATCCACAGGCCGTGATGGTGATCAAGTCGACAATCCCGGTTGGATACTGCCGCTCGCTCTATCTAAAATACTACAACAGGGGTGTAAAAAAGATGAACCTGTTGTTCTTCCCCGAGTTTTTACGCGAAAGCAAGGCATTGTACGACAACCTGTATCCTTCGCGCATCATAGCCGGAATACCCCAGATCAAGAATCGTCCCGAGGATGCTGCCGAAAATCAGGCTATCGAAGCCATAGCCGACATACCGTTTCTTGACAAGGCGGCCCATACGTTCGCGACCTTGCTGCAGCAGGGCGCTATCGAGGAGAATATTCCCACGCTGTACATGGGCATCCAGGAGGCAGAGGCTGTCAAGCTGTTCGCCAACACGTATCTGGCTCTGCGCGTAAGCTATTTCAACGAGCTTGACACATACGCCGAGGTGAAAGGCCTGGATTCCAAGAGCATCATAGAAGGAATCGGTCTCGATCCGCGTATCGGAACGCACTACAACAATCCCAGCTTCGGGTACGGAGGCTACTGCCTGCCCAAGGACTCGAAGCAGCTTCTGGCCAACTACGCCGATGTGCCTCAGAACATGATGTCGGCCATCGTGGAGAGCAACCGTACGCGCAAGGACTTCATAGCCGACCAGGTGCTTCATCTGGCCGGATATTATACGCGAAACGCCACATACGACTCCAGGAAGGAGCAGCCCTGTGTAGTGGGAGTGTACCGCCTTACCATGAAGTCGAATTCCGACAATTTCCGCCATTCGTCCATCCAGGGTGTGATGAAGCGCATCAAGGCGAAGGGTGCGCAGGTGATAGTGTACGAGCCTACGCTGGAGAATGGCTCCACATTCTTCGGATCTCTGGTGGTGAACGATCTTGACACTTTCAAGAGCAGGTGCAACGCCATCATCGCCAACCGGTATGATCCGGCGCTGGACGATGTGCTCGGCAAGGTGTACACACGCGATATATTCAAACGAGACTAATCATGTTGAAAGACAATATAACCATCAACGGCAGCACCGTCTTCGTAACCGGTGTTGCCGGTTTCATAGGTGCCAATCTGGCCAAACGTCTGTTGGCCGAGTATCCGGAATGTCGTGTTGTAGGAATTGATTCCATTACGGACTATTACGATACATCGCTGAAATATGAGCGTCTGGCGGAACTTGAGAAATACGGCGACCGCTTCGTATTCGTAAAGGGTTCAATTTCCGATCGTCAGACAGTTGACCGGATATTCAAGGATTACCAGCCTGAAATAGTAGTAAATCTCGCCGCTCAGGCCGGAGTTCGCTATTCCATCGAGAATCCGGATGCTTACGTCGACAGCAATCTGATAGGATTCTACAATCTCCTGGAAGCATGCAGACATAGCTATGATCCGGGAAACACGCCTGTGCAGCATCTGGTGTTCGCATCGTCTTCGAGTGTGTACGGCTCCAACAAGAAGGTTCCTTACAGCACCGACGACAAGGTGGACAATCCGGTCAGCCTGTATGCAGCCACCAAAAAGAGCAATGAGCTGATGGCACACGCATACGCCAAACTGTACGACATCCCGTCTACGGGTCTTCGCTTCTTCACGGTCTATGGACCTTGCGGCCGTCCGGATATGGCATACTTCGGCTTTACCGACAAGCTCGTGAACGGCCGAACCATCAAGATATTCAATTACGGCGATTGCAAACGAGACTTCACATATATCGACGATATCGTGGAGGGCGTGATACGCGTGATGCGTCATGCACCGGAACGCAGCAAGGGGGAGGACGGTCTACCGGTACCACCGTATAAGATCTACAACATCGGCAACAACCAGCCGGAGAATCTGCTGGACTTTGTCAGGATACTTCAGGAGGAACTGGTATCTGCCAAAATATTGCCGGCTGATTTTGACTTTGACGCGCATACCGAGATGGTGCCGATGCAGCCGGGAGACGTTCCGGTCACATACGCCGACACAACGCCGCTGGAGCAGGATTTCGGATTCCGGCCGTCAACGCCTTTACGCACAGGCCTCCGGGCCTTCGCGCAGTGGTATGCCGAAAAATATCATACCGATGTCTAACAGGCTCTTCATGACGTCATGCATGGCTACGCTGACCGTATTCGGCATGGCCGCGCAGTCCGGAAGCTGGAAAGGGGATCTTAAGGTAGGTGGCACTACGCTGCCTATCGTATTTAACTTTTCGGCTGAAGGATGCACTCTGGATTCACCGGCGCAGGGAGCCAAAGGGATTCCGGCCAAATGGACTCCCGACACATCCGGCAAGGTTTCAGTACAGATTCCGGTAATTAACGGTTCGTTCGAAGGGAAGCTGACGGGCGATTCCATTCCCGGCAAGTTCACACAGCATGGATACTCAATTCCATTGACACTCCGACCGGGAGAAGTCAAGCTAAACCGTCCTCAGACACCCAAACCACCATATCCGTACACCACCGAGGAGGTATCGTTCAAAAATGGCGATGCCGTCCTTAGTGGCACGCTTACGCTACCCGAAAACTACACACAGAATACACCGGCACTCGTCATGGTTACCGGCAGCGGATTACAGAATCGTGACGAAGAAGCGTTCGGACACAAACCGTTCGCCGTTATTGCCGATGCCCTCGCTCGTCAGGGAATAGCAACCCTTCGATATGATGACCGAGGATTCGGAGAGTCAACCGGAGACGTCATTAACAGCACAATATACGATTTTAAGAACGATGCTGCGGCCGGTATCGGATTGCTTCGTAAGCGCTTCAAACATGTAGGTGTTCTCGGCCATAGCGAAGGTGGAACAATAGCCATGATGCTTGCAAGTGACAAGGCCGTGGATTTCGCCATATCTCTTGCAGGCATGACAGTTAGCGGCAAGGAGCTCTTGCTACGCCAGAATCGGGATGCTCTTGCCGGAATCGGATTGAGCTCTGATGTTGTCGATATTTATTGCAAACATCTGTCCGATGGAATGGATGCGGTCATAGCCGGCAAAGATCCTGAACCCGTCAACGACACGCAACTTCCGGCAGCCCTTAATCAGAATCTCAGCAACGCATTGCAGCAGTTCGCGACACCGTATATGCGCTCGTTTATCCGGCTTTCCGCCAAGGATAATCTTGCCAAGACATCCGTTCCGCTTTTGGCTTTAAACGGCACGAAAGACACTCAGGTGGATTATGTCAATAATCTCGCCGCAGTTCAGGCCCTCGCATCAAGCAAACCATTTACCGTCAAGTCATACGAAGGTCTTAATCACTTCTTCCAGCACGCCGAAACCGGCTCCGTTGATGAATACGGCAAAATCGAAGAAACCATCTCGCCCGAAGTCCTCTCCGACATCATCGCCTGGATTAAGGCTCTCAAGACAAAATAACTACCGACAGGCTGAATAAATCTTCAACAGAGTTGCAATTATAATAAAAAATCGTCCGCAATTTAGTGTTAACGACTAAATTACGGACGATATATAGGTTTCAATTTTTGCAGGGTAATTATTACTCTAATGATGACTTAGGAAACGATTTCCCTTTCTTTTCCCATTTCAGTCGCAAGGATTTCATTTTCTGTCTGATATTTTTTATTTCAGACTGAGACGCCGAAGAATTTCCATAAATGATTTTAGAGAGTTGACTCTCATAATTGCTGTAAGTTCGCTTATCTCTATTGTATGCCGTCTGTTCTGACAGGCTAAAGTCATTACCACCTTTAGAAGAATTGCCGGAATAGGAATCCCCATAAGAAGACCCGGAATCCGATTCATAATAGGAAGACCCTCCATTTACCGACTGCTGGTATTGATTGTAATTATTGACAAAGGTCGATGTGCTTTCGCTGACCGCAGTCATGACTGCCGCAACCTTTTCCCAATTCACTTTCCCAAACCCGAAATTTATTCCGATAGTAACATTTATGGAATTCTTATAATAATTGCGCTGACTATTGATGAATATAGGATTCAGCCACATAACTCCGAAACTCATACATCTGTGGCGATATTCTACGGAAGCTTCTAATCCGAAATCTATAAATCCTCGGTTGAACTCCACAGTTTCGAATGGTGCGGCGATATACGGGCCTGCAGCAAAATTAATTGAATTTTTCTCATTTAATTTTAGTTTATAGCCGCATTTTAGGGGAAGCATAAGAAAATCTCCATTCTTCTCGTCTATATCTCTGGAACTTATATAGTCTTTATCACCCGGGAATTTTATTCCCTCCGCTACTGCAAACACCGGCTTTTCGTGCCATCCCAAACCTGTCTCAATAAAAAAAGGTACTTTCTTGGACACGGGAATCTGAAGCAACAGCCTTGCCAATACTTCAATTCTTCCGCCTTTAGAATAATCTCCGTGCTCAATATATTCAGCACGGTATACTTCACGATACATACCTCCAACTTGCAATTCCCAGTTGACTCTGGAATGAGCAGACAGGCAAATCGTAAGAATAGTGATTACCAATAATAATTTTTTCATCGTTATCGTTGTTAATTGCGATGCAAAATTAACAATAATTTATTAATTACCCCCCCCAATTGTTAATTATTGTTAAATATATAATTAAGCATCATTTTTTAACAATCTAATAACATCGTCCCTATTTTAGACCATAGAAACCCTATTAATTTTAATGGCGCATCTCAAGCCTATATTGAGAATGCGCCATTGATATTTAATATTTTTTATTGTATGTACTTGCTTATTAAAATTTGATGAAGCCGGTCTTGGAGATGGTGATGCCGAAGCCGGCACTCTTGCCGATAAGGTTGCCGTTGTCAAGAGCGAAAGTCAATGTACCTTCCCAGCCCTTCAGCTTGGCGGGATGCCAGCTGGCCTGCACCAACATGCTGAAGTCATGCAACACGTGTCTGGTAGGTTTTGAATAAGTGCCCCAGCTGTTGATGCCGCTCATACGCAGTTTCCATGACACCTGCCTGGTGGGATCTCCCTTCAGTCCGATGTTCCATGCGTCTATGCGGTTATGCAGGAATTCATTCTGGTGGCCGGCATTGTAAATGGGGGAGATCAGGAACGGATTGCCCATTGCATATCCGAAATTAGACCAAGTCTGATAGATATAATGGTTGTAATACTGATCGACCGAAGAAACCTGATGGTTCAATGCGGGAGTATGGTCGTAATAAGCGGGACCGGACTGATCGCGTGTAGTAATGTATTCTATTACGGCTTCCGAAATGAAAGGATTTTTAGGCATGTGTCCTTCGAGTCCCCACAGACCGTCCTTCCAGGGATAGTCGAAGAACAGCATGGAATGGTCCTCGAAGAAATGCTGATAATATGCCTTGACACTCCAGCCATTAGGATCATACCAGCCTAACGCGAATGTCCAGTTGCCCAAGAAGTTGCCCTGAACATTCAGCTGTTCGCCCATCGGCGTCGATGACTCGCCCCCGAGGGGAATCATGCCTTTTATCCATGCCTTTAAGTCGGAGGGATTCTTACGTTTAGACCAGCCGTCCTTCTCAGAATATGTATATGTGGTGCCTCCGAACTGTGAATCCATTCGTAATCCCAATTCACCCACAAGAGGGAACTGTCGTTTGTCGCCGAACTTGAAATAGATGGCGCGCGTGCAATATAGTTGATTCAGCGTATAGGCCGAGCCATACTCCCGATAGTGATCTTTCATCCAGCGATTCTGGGTGAACATGCCATATCCGATATATCCTTTCACGGCAAACCATCCCTTACAGCCCCATACATCGGCATAATCGAATATCCCTATACGAAACTGTGGAATAGGTCGGGCATTGCTCGATGCAGTAAGATTCCCGGATGAAAGGTCTGACGTCATCAAGTCTCCGGGCATCTCCTTCTGACCGATCATCGCGTTAAGACAGCGGTACTTAACCTCGGCATATATCTGCTGAGGAATGAACGCCTCCTGGAAATTGTAAGCGCCACCCAGTTCGATACCTGCGCCCCAGGAAAATCTCTTGTCATGGTCCAGATCATGGAAGATGCCGGCGCGAATCCAGCCATTATTTTTTTGTAATCCGGAGAAACCGTAATGATCGCTTACCATCCAGAATGGTGTGTGTGCTCCGTCGCTGAATGTAACGCCTATCTCACCCCGATACCGAAGTGAGTCTCCAAATTCACGTCCGAAAGCTGGAACCAATGAGCATGATGCAAGCAACAGGCCTATAACAAGTAATTTCTTCATAATAATGAAATGATATTGCATATTTAACAATATGCTGACTCTAATGGTGCAAAATTAAACAAAAATTTTTACATATTGACAATTGCTCGTGCCAAAGATGATAATAAACAGTGCCGGGAGGGCGTTTTTTAATGGATGAATAGGTTGTTTACAGGCATAATAATAATGATATTTACAGTTCTTGGACTTAATGCCGAGAACGTGAAGATCAGCGGCAAGGTAATAGACAACGAGGACAAGCCGATAGAATTCGGCACAGTACGTGTTGCGGGAACAGCCTTGGGCACCAATACCAATCTGAAAGGAGACTACACTCTGACCATAGCGCAGAAAGATACCATCGAAATGGTGTTCAGCTGTGTAGGATTCAAGACTGTAAAACATAAACTTGTCAATCCGAAGGGTGATCTTACTCTGAACGTGCGCCTTTATCCCATGGATGTAGACCTTAAGGAATTCGAGGTAATCGGTTTCCGCAACAACATCAACGGGATGCAGTCGTTCGATACCGAAAGTTTCAAGCTTTCGCCCGATGTGTCTGGTGGAAGCGTCGAGGCCATGATCACAACCATGCCCGGCGTGAACTCCAACAACGAGATGTCATCGCAATATTCCGTGCGTGGAGGCACATTCGACGAGAATTCAGTATATATCAACGGCATGGAGGTGTATAGACCCCAGCTGATACGCTCCGGCCAACAGGAGGGACTGAGTATCATCAACCCCGACATGGTCGGCAATCTGAAATTCTCGACGGGTGGATTCCCGGCCCGATATGCCGACAAAATGTCGTCGGCTCTGGACATAACATATCGTGAGCCTGAGGCACTGGAGGGGGCAGTATCCGCAAGCCTGATGGGGGGAAGCGTGATGTTCGGCCAGAATTCCGGCAAGTTCTCGCAGATACACGGTGCCAGACTGAAAAAGAACAATTCTCTGCTGGCAAGCCAGGACACAAAGGGAGAGTATGATCCATTGTTCTTCGACTACCAGACCAATATGACCCTGAAGCCGAACGACCACTGGAGTATCAATCTGATGGGAAACATCTCGCTGAATCATTTCAACTTCAAACCGCACGACCGCGAGACCACTTTCGGCACATCACAGGATGCCAAGAGCTTCCGCGTGTACTTCGACGGTGCGGAAAGAGACAAGTTCGAGACATATCTCGGTGCGCTGACAGTCAATTATCGTCACAACAAGGCCACAAGTTTTTCGCTCGGAATCGGAGGATTCCTGAGTAACGAACTGGTAAGCTATGACATATCGGGCGAATACTGGCTTGACCAGGCCGGCACAGGAGGGTCCGAAGGGGTAGGCGGAGAGTTGGGCGTTGGCAAATATATGGAGCATTCGCGCAACCGCTTGAAGTCATCCGTACTGTCGGTTAACTTCAAAGGCTCAACCCGCTATAAGATAAATAATTTTGCATACGGCATAGAATATCAGCGGCAGAACTTCCGCGACCGCACCAAGGAATGGGAATGGCGTGACTCCGCAGGCTATTCGTTACCTCACAAGCCCGACGCACTGCATCTGATATACAACATGAAATCGCACAACGACGCCAATATCAACAGACTGTCGCTGTATGTGGAAGATGCGTTGTATATCACTACCAATTCGGCTCACATGACGCTGAACGCCGGACTCAGGTTGTCGTACAATTCGTTCAACAAGGAATTTTTAGCCTCCCCGCGTCTTAACTTCACGGCAAGCCCCAACAGCTTGCCCAACTGGATATTCCGGCTTGGCACTGGCCTTTATTATCAAAGTCCGTTCTATAAGGAATATCGTCAGACCGTGACCGATCCGCTCGGCAACGGATCAATCAGGCTGAATCAGAACATCAAATCACCCCGAAGCATTCAGGTCATAGCGGGTGCTGATTTCACATTCCGTGCCATGAACCGCCCGTTCAAGCTGTCGGGCGAAGTATATTATAAGAATCTGTCGCGACTTATCAGCTATGAGTATGATAATCTGAAGATAGTATATTCAGGCCTCAACGACTCGAAGGGATACACTATGGGACTTGACCTGAAACTGTTCGGGCAGTTTGTGGAAGGCTCCGATTCCTGGCTAAGTTTCTCGCTGATGAAGACGCAGCAGACTCTCGACGGCAAGAAAATGCCGATGCCTTCCGACCAGCGCTATTCGGTGTCTCTTTACTTCACCGATTATCTGCCTCGATTCCCGCGTCTCAAGTTCAGTCTGCGTGGCGTGGTATCCGACGGTCTGACCATGACACCGCCGCATACATCCAGATCGAAGACTTACTTCAGGGCTCCTGCCTATAAGCGTCTGGACATCGGTGTAAGTTGGCAGTTCTTCGGAGCGCCGGATCAGAAACCCCACAAGATTTTCAAAAGCATGATTCTGGCTTTGGATGCCTTCAACCTGCTGGACATAACTAACGTGAGCAGCTACTATTGGGTAACGGATGTGAACAATATGCAGTATGCCGTGCCCAATTATCTGACGCGCAGACAGTTTAACCTGCGTCTTTCAATGGAATTCTAATATTGACAATTCAAACACTACTATATCATGAACGTACGGATGTTGCTTATAGGGCTTGGATTGACAGCCGCCACCGGCGTAGTCAGCGCAGCCGATTCTCCATTATGGTTAAGAAATTCATCTATATCTCCTGACGGGAAACAGATAGCGTTTACCTACAAGGGCGATATTTTCGTAGTCCCCGTCAGTGGTGGCCGAGCCGTTCAGCTGACCACGAACCAGGCATACGACACCAACCCGATGTGGAGCCCCGACGGCAAGGAGATAGCATTCCAAAGCACCCGCACCACCGGCGGTTACGACATATATGTGATTCCGGCAGAGGGAGGAACATCCCGGCGCATCACTACGGCAAGTGCCTCCGAATCGCTGAGAGCCTGGATGAACGACAGTACATTGCTGTTCTCCTCACGCCAGATCGGTTCGCCCGTCACCGTGATAAATCCGGCCGTCAACCAGCTGTACACCGTAAATGCAAAGCATCCGGGACGTCCGAAGCTTTATGCCAACATAAACGCCATGTCCGCGGACTTTGACCGTAACGGCAAAATGGTGTACGAGGACAAGAAAGGCTATGAGAACGACTTCCGTAAGCATGAGCGTTCGTCGGGCACCAACGATATATGGATCAAGGATGGCACGAAATATACCAAACTGACCGATTTCAACGGCCATGACAAGAATCCCAATTGGACGGCAAGCGGTGACATAGTCTATGTCAGCGAGCAGGACGGAACGCTGAACGTATGGAGCATGAAGGGTGACGGTTCGGGCAAGACGCAGCTCACACGGTTCACCGAACATCCTGTACGTTCGTTGTCTGTCGCCGACAACGGCACAATGGCTTTCAGCTGGAACGGTGAGCTGTATACGCTTGTTCCAGGTGCGGAGCCTCGGAAAGTAAACGTTCAAATCATAAGCGACGATTATAACGCGGATCATCAGAAGCGCCTTCTGACCTCCGGCGCCACATACGGTACTCTGTCGCCCGATGGCGAGGAGGTTGCATTCGTGGTACGTGGTGATGTTTACGTCACATCGGTAACATACAAAACGACTCGGCAGATAACCGACACTCCGGGACAGGAACGGTATGTCAGCTGGAGTCCCGACGGCAAGTCGCTTGTTTACGACGGCGAGCGCGACGGTCAATGGAAACTGTATATAGCCAAGAACGAGGATCCTGCTTCCAAGGGATTCGCATATTCCAAGAAGGTAAGCGAGACTCAGCTTTACGCCCCTGCCGACGGCAAACCTGCACAGCAACCCTCATATAGCCCGGATGGCAAAAAGATAGCATTCCTCGAAGACCGTCAGGAAATCCGGGTGATTGACCCCAAGACCAAAGCCGTGCATACTGCTTTGGACCGCAAGTATAATTACAGCTACAGTGACGGCGACGTAGAGTTTTCATGGTCGCCGGACAGCAATTGGCTTCTGACCAGCTATATTGGCATCGGAGGCTGGAACAATACGGATGTTGCACTTGTGAAAGAAGATGGATCCGAGGTAGTGGATCTGACTGAAAGCGGATACAGCGACGCCAACTCGCGCTGGGCCATGAAGGGTCGTGCTATCTGCTACGAGACAGGTCGTTACGGTATGAAAAGCCACGGCAGCTGGGGTAATCAATGGGATGTTGTCATCATGATGCTCAACGGGGATGCCTGGGACGAGTTTAACCGCACCGAGGAGGAAGCGGAACTCGACAAGGACCAGGAGAAAGAGAAGAAGGATGACGCAGATTCCAAAGACAAGAAAGACAAGAAAGGGAAGAAGGATAAAAAGGATAAAAAAGACAAGAAGGACAAGGACAGCGTCAAGCCATTGGAATTCGATCTTGAGAACCGCGCATACCGCACCAAGCGCCTGACAGGTCTGTCCGGTGCATTAGGCGACTATTGGCTGTCGGAGGATGGAGCTAAGCTATATTACACTATGCGCAACGCCGATGGCAAGACCAATCTTATGGAACGCGACGTACGCGAAGGGGAGACCAAGATATTGGTTCCCGGCATTTCCGGAGGGATCGAGGCCGATAAGAAAGGAGAAAAGTTGCTGATGGTGTCACGCAAGGGTATGTACCTCGTAAAACTCAGTGACGGCTCGAAAGAGGAAATAGAATTTGAGGCGCCCTACAACAACACTCCATCCAAGGAACGTGAATATATCTATCGTCACATGCTCAGCCAGGTCAACGACAAATTCTATGACAAAAATCTGCACGGCGTCGACTGGAAGAAATACGGCGAGGCGTATGCACGTTTCCTCCCGCATATCAACAACAATTACGACTTCGCCGACCTTCTGAGCGAAATTCTCGGAGAACTGAACGCCAGTCATACCGGCGGTTCCTACCGTCCGTCCGGAGCCAAGTGGGACACAGGCAATCTCGGCGCATATTTCGATGATAATTACGATGGTGCAGGGCTCAGGATAAACGAGGTGCTGAAACGTGGCCCGTTATCGGCCAAGAAATATAACGTGAAGCCCGGTGACGTCATTACCGCCATCGACGGCGTGACAATAGAACCGGGAGCCGATTATTTCCCGTTGCTGGAAGGCAAGGCAGACCGCAACGTGATGCTCTCCATGAAGCGTGTAAACGGCAAGAACGACACAATCATGGTTAAGCCGGTGGATTATATCCGCGACCTGCAGTACGAGCGCTGGGTGGAACGCAACGAACACATCGTGGACTCAGTGTCCGGAGGCCGCATAGGATACGTACATATCGAGGGTATGGATTCCGAGTCGTTCAGCAACGTATACAGCAAACTGTTAGGCAAATACCGTAACCGTGAGGCCGTAGTGGTGGACACCCGCTGGAACGGCGGCGGCTGGCTGCACAACGACGTCGCGCTACTTCTGAGCGGCAAAAAATATGTTGACTATTCTCCGCGCGGCCAATATGTAGGTTCCGATCCGTTCTCACAATGGACCAAGCCGTCGGTCATGCTGGTTAACGAATCCAATTATTCGGATGCCCACGGCACGCCCTATACTTATCAGACACTTAAGATCGGTGACATCGTAGGTGCCCCCATTCCCGGCACGATGACAGCCGTATGGTGGGAAACTCAGGTAGATCCGACCATCGTGTTCGGCATTCCGCAGGTCACTTCGCTCGATATAAACGGGCAGCCTCTGGAGAACAAACAGCTCAATCCCGAAGTGATTATTTACAACAATCCCGGTGATGTGGAGCGCGGGCACGACGCACAGCTGGAAGGGGCAGTCCGCCATCTGCTTGACAAACTGAAGAAGTAACGTTTAAGTCTGTAGGCTGAAACGACATGTAACCATTGAAATGGAAGCTGACGAAATAAAGAGTAGCCGTGCTGACCGGCGTGTGCTGGAACTGCTGTCGCAGACCTTCGGCACCATATCTGCAGCCGCTACCGAGATAATTAATCTCGAAGCGATACTGAACCTGCCTAAAGGGACGGAGCACTTCGTGGCAGATCTGCACGGGGAGTACGACGCGTTCAATCATCTGCTGAAGAACGGTTCCGGCAACATCAAGCGAAAGGTGAACGACCTGTTCGGCACCATCATGAGCCAGGAAGAAATCAGACAGCTCTGCTCGCTGATATACTATCCGGAACAGAAGTTAGCGTACATTCATTCTTCGGGCAAGGATATGACCAATTTCTATGAGATCACGTTGCATCAGCTTGTCAAGGTTCTGCAACTTGTTTCATCGAAATATACAAGGTCAAAGGTGCGCAAGAGCCTGCCGCGTGAATTCGCCTACATCATCGAGGAGCTTCTGCATGAGGCTCCATCCACGGCCAACAAGCAGCATTACTACGCCCGCATCATAGAGACAATCATCCTGACCGGTCAGGCCGAGGATTTCATTACGGCGATATGTAATGTAATCCAGAAACTCTCTATAGACCAACTGCACATCTTAGGCGATATATTCGACCGCGGTCAAGGGGCGCACCAAATTCTTGATAAACTTAACACTTATCAGAATTTTGATATGCAGTGGGGCAACCACGATGCCTTGTGGATGGGTGCCGCAGCCGGGAACAAAGCCTGCATTGCCAATGTACTCAGAATCTCGTTGCGTTACGACAATCTGACTACGCTTGAGGATGGATACGGCATCAATCTCGTGCCATTGGCATCGTTCGCACTGGAGACATACGCCGATGACAGTTGTGACCTCTTTATGCCATGTCTGGCGGACGAAAGCGACTTCTCGGAAAAGCATAAAAACCTGATCGCCAAGATGCACAAGGCCATCACGGTTATCCAGTTCAAGCTTGAGGGACAGCTGGTGGCCAAATATCCGGAATGGGGCATGACCGACCGACGATTGCTGCATACCATCGACTATGAGAATCAGACTGTCGAAGTGGACGGCAAACGATACCATATCGAGGACACCAATTTCCCCACTGTCAACAGAGAGGATCCATACGCTTTGTCGGATGAGGAAGAAGAATTGATGGACAAGTTGCAGCATTCGTTCTTTGTCAGCGACAAGCTCCGGAGACATATCGACATATTGCTTTCGCACGGATGTCTCTATAACATCTGCAACTCCAACCTGATGTATCACGCTTCAGTACCGCTGAACGAAGACGGTTCGCTGAAACAGGTGCTGATAGGCGACAGAAAATTCGCAGGCAAGGACCTGATGCACAACATCGGAATGCTGATGCGCGAGGCTTTCAATACCGACATTCCGGAACGTGCTCGCGAATATGCCGTAGATTACTATACCTACGTATGGTGTGGTCCGGATTCTCCGCTGTTCGACAAGTCGAAGATGGCCACATTCGAACGCTATCTTATCAAGGATCCGGAGTCGCACAAAGAGCGCAAGGGATGGTATTATCAATATCGCAACGACGAAGCGACATGCGATATGATTTTAGATGCTTTTGGCGTAACCGGAAAGCATAGACACATCATCAACGGTCATGTGCCTGTCCGCGCCATAGACGGCGAGAATCCCATCAAGGCCAATGGCAAACTGATGGTGATAGACGGTGGTATGTCAAAAGCATACCGGAGCACCACCGGAATCGCCGGATATACATTGGTGTTCCACAGCCGCGGATTCGATCTGGTGCAGCATGAGCCATTCTCGTCACCTGAGGAGGCGATATGCAAGGGATCCGACATCATATCCAGCACGACTCTTGTCGAACTCAGCACTCAGCGCCTGTACGTAAAGGACACTGATAAAGGAAAGGAATTAAAGGCGCAGGCCGATGAACTCCGCGAACTGTTGTACTCATATCGCCATGGTCTCCTGAAGGAACACAAGTAACTCTATATTATTAAGTCATAAGCAGAAAGCCCACCTCGCATGAAAGCGGGATGGGCTTTTGATATAAAAGTTAGTGGGATCAGCGGGTAAATCGGTAAACCGTCATGGAACGGGCCGGGAGGGTAGTGCTCCAGTTAGTCGTCACGTTCACGGATTCATTAGTGGTAATCGGCTTTACAGCCTCGGGATTGTCAAGAGTGTTCTCGGCATCATCGGGAGCTGTAAGACAGGTCTCGGTCAGGCCGGTAAGCGGAGCCTTTGCCTTGATTCCCTTGAAGTTGATGGTGAAAGGCTGTGCTGTTTCTCCGGTATTGGCGACTTTCACGATAATGTCATTGGCTTCCGAAACGGCCGATGCGAAAAGTCCGTTCTGGCCTTCCAGACCGGCCACAGGCTTCTTGTCCATTGTCAGCGGAAGCACGCGGTCTCCACGGTTAAGGCTATACATCTGCTGAACATAATAGCTGGCCGTCTTCATGCTGCGGCTGTTGTCGAACCAAATCATGTCGGGACGCCATTGCCATCCCTCCACATGTGCGAACAGAGGAGCGTATGTGGCCATCTCCACCACGTCGGCATTGCGCTCAAGGCCGGTCATGAACGCGCCTTCCAGCAGGGCAGGATAGAAGTGGTTGTACTTCTTTCCCTTGATATGGCAGGCATATTCGCCGGCAAAGACTTTGGTACCTTTGCGCGGATATTTGTCATAACGAGTGCCTTGCGACAGGAACCATTCGCCGGGACGATAGAAATGCTCGTCAACCAGATCTGCCTTTAGTCTGCGCATCTCCGGCCACAGGTAATCGAACTTATCACCCTCTGAGTCGGGACCCGACGAACCGATTATCTTGATTTCCGGATGCTTCTCCTTCAGCACCTTCAGGAACGGTTCAAGACGGGCAACATATTCCGGACCCCACTGCTCGTTGCCGATGGCCATATACTTAAGATTGAATGGTGCGGGGTGTCCCATGTCCGCACGAAGTTTGCCCCACTTAGTATTGGTGTCGCCGTTGGCGAACTCTATCAGATCCAGAGCGTCGTCGATGTATGGTTGCAGCGAATCCAGAGGAATGGTCTGATACTGATGCCAGTTCTGATACTGACAGACGAGGCCCACGTTCAACACGGGCAACGGCTCGGCTCCGATATCCTCCGACAGCTGGAAATATTCGTAGAATCCCAGACCTCCCGACTGATAATAGTCAGAAGCCAGGCGGTTGGGGAATGTGTACAGCCAACGGTTCAGATTGGTGGGTCTATTCTCGACGGGGCCGACGGTGTTTTTCCACTGATAGCGGTCAGGAACCTCTGTACCTTCGACAATACATCCGCCGGGGAAACGGAAGATGCCGGGATTCAGGTCGGCCAACGCCTGCGCAAGATCCTGACGGAGTCCCCCCACGCGTCCTTTCCATGTATTTGCCGGGAACATAGACACATGCTCCACATCTATCGGCTTGTCAGGATGCACCAGGAACAGTCGCAGCACACCTTTGTCACAACCCTTGGTCGGTTTCAGTTCAGCCGAATACTTAGTCCAGTCCGGACTCGTCACCTCGAACGTATGTGAAGCATACACCATACTGTTGTCCATCGACGCCGGATTGCACAGCTCCACACGAACCTTTCCCGCGCCTTCCGGAGCCCTCATGTATACCGAGAACTTATAGACCGAGTCCTTTTTGAATGTAACGCCGAAGAAACCCTGGTTCTCAAGGCCGGAATGCTTGTCGTTATGCCCCGAAGGCATAAGGCGCACGTAATGCGGATTGCGTTCGAACGGACCGCCTTCGTCCTTGACCTCGACCGTTCCGAACGGCGTCCAACCGGTCAGAGCGTACGGAAATTCGAAGGATCGGTTCTTCACCATCTCGGCATAGAGTCCTCCATCCGCCGCATAGTTGATGTCTTCGAAGAAGATGCCGTACATGGTAGGCTGTACCCTGGCCCCGGGCTTGTCGGCCTGCAACACTACGGTATTGTCAGCAATCGCCGTGGCACTTGCCACAGCGATTGTCATTGCTGATAATAATATTGTTTTTTTCATTTCATGTAAACTTTGACGTTTTTGATGGCTCCGGGTGCGCCCGGCTCCATACGCGGCAGATACTGGATTGCCGATGCATTGACAGGACGACCCAGGTCTATTACCACAATGTGGGGATAACCGGCTCCGGGCTTGCTCTGCCAATATGTCGATTCCTGAAGGTCGAATATCTTGTCTCCGGTGCGGTTCACGCCTTCGTTGTCCTCGCTGGATACATAATCGACGGTCCAGCCTTCGCGCGGAACACGCTCGCCGTTATTGTCGAGCACATAAAGCTCGGCTATGGCGGTCTGGGTGCCTTCGTAACCATCTGTCATTTCAAGAATCATATAGCGGCCACGTTTAGGCTGTGCGAAATCAACTTGCTTCCATCCGTTTCCTGCAGAGAACTGGCCGGTGAACGCCGGAGTCATATCGTCGAGCTTCGGTGCGGTTCCGTTTGCCTTGGCCTTTTTGAACGGCAGTTTGTCGTATATGGGAGTCTTAAGACCGGCGGCCGTCAATGCTCGCGGCCCTACCACATCAAATACCACAACTTCGTTTTCACCTTTCTTGAGCCACGGACCAGGTACATAGAGCGTCAGCTGGGGACCGATTTCCCAGAAGCGGCCGAGAGCGTGACCGTTGATGTATACCAGTCCCTTGCCGAAGTTCTCCATGTTCAGGAACGTATCTCCCGGCTTGTTGAGCTTAAATGTGGCTTTGTAGACACCGCCAGGGTAACGACCTTCCTCATTCGCATTTACTGATGCTACAGGCTGGAACGTGCGGCTTTCATAGAAACTGAGCTCGTCTTCCAGATTGTATACCTGCCAGTTCTTGAGGTCGCATGTGAATTCATGGCCGTCTCTGTCCTCGGTCACGGTCACCTTGTCTGTGATACCCTTGAAATCCTTGATGGCCCGGCCGAAATTGATACGTCCCATAGCCTCAACAAGAATATCCAGCACGGCACCCTTCTTGCAAGCGGGAAGCATGAGTTCCTTCTCGCCAATGCGTCGGTCGAGCTTGCCGATATATTTTCCGTCCACATATACCTGTGCATAGTCGTGCACATCGTTAACAGTCAGCAGGGAACCTTCGGCCAAAGCAGGAAGTTCCGTACGATACAGTATCGTGCCAAAGCCCTGGTCATATTCTTCCATTGTCTTGATGTCGCGGTCCTTCTTTGCCTCAGGCAGATTTGCGAACAGGGGTGCAACCTGCGTGAAGCTGAATTCCGGAATGGAGATAACAGGAATGGATTTGGGCATCTTGGACTGTCCTTCGGGAGTATATTTAGCCAGAGCCTTGCGCAGGGCCATGTATTTGGGCGTGGGGGCGCCCTGTTCGTTTACAGGTGCATCGTAGTCGTAGGAAGTCACGTCGGGAGCGAAACCGGGAGAGTTTGCGCCGGCCCAGTGGCCGAAGCTGGTGCCTCCGTGAGTCATGTAGAGGCTGAACGAAATGTTTTTGCTCAGCATCTCGTCAATACCCTTGATCATATCGGCGGCAGGACGCGTCTCATGATTGGCTCCCCATTTGTCGAACCATCCGCTCCAGAACTCGGAACACATGAGAGGCGAATCCGGATTCATTTCCTTAATCTTGGCGAATTGCTGATCGATGTCGGCTCCGGTTCCGAAGTTCATGGTCCAGATAAGATCGTCGAGTCCGTTGTCAAGGAAATTGCTTGACCAATCGCACTGGAACAACGTAACCTCTTTGCCGAAATTCTTCAGCAGCATGTCGCGGATATTGGCCACATACGGCTTGTTCTTTCCATACGAGCCGTATTCATTCTCCACCTGCACCATAATGATTGGCCCTCCATTGGCTATCGTCAGGTCTCCGACCTGGTCGGCCACTGCTTTCTGGAACTTGTCGACACGCTCCAGGAAATATGGATCGCTGTCGCGAAGTTTGATATCCTTTTTCTTCAGCAACCACCAGGGCAGACCGCCCATTTCCCACTCGGCGCATACATACGGACCGGGCCGGAGTATCACCTTCATGTCGTTAGCCTGGCACAGCTTGATGAACTCGCGCAGATCGTTCTGTCCCGTGAAATCAAACTGATCCGGCTTTTGTTCATGTGCGTTCCAGAATACATAGAGGCATACGGTGTTCATGCCCAATGCCTTTACCATCTTGATACGATGATCCCAGTATTCCTTGGGGATTCGGGGATAATGCAGCTCCGCTGCCTTTACTACATAAGGATTACCGTTCAGCAGGAACGTTCCCTTGCCGGCCTCGAATTTGCCCTTGACAGGCGAGGCATCGGTAGCGGCAGACATCGTGACAGTACCGGCCAGGCCGGCGAGGCACAAAGATGTCAGCGCCATCTTTTTCAATAAATTCATGATATCGATTAGTTGTTAGATATTAGTTTTCGGTTATTTTGCCTTTATTTTGCAAAAATACAAAAAAACATGCTGTTTGCCAAGTCAAAACCGACCCCATGAATATTCTGATGCCATATCCCTCAAAATTGACCGATTTGTCCCAATCAATGCACAAACCGGACAATTCAATTGCCACTATAATTGTGAACAATATACCTTATTCATCATAAGATCAAAGTTCGAAAATGAGTATACTATTTATTGGAGCAACCATTTTGCAAGAGGAATTACATCAATCTTTAGATTAGGTGTCGTAATGGTTCTTTCTTCCGAATAAGTTACAATCTCGGCTTTGTTTAATCCATATAATCTATGGAATTCGATTAATGCCTTTACCTCGCGCTCCTCGGTCATGGAATCTTCCAGACTGTAACAAGCCTGAATCCCTCTCTTTTCATTTGGCAGATAGAAATCAATTTCAACCTCTTTGTTGTAGAAATATACTTTCTTTTCTTCCTCTCCGAAAGAATTTCGATAAAGGGTTACGGCACATAAATTCTCAAGCAAAGCAGTATCGCTGTCAGTCAAAAAAATATGTAACAAACCATTATCTACAAAGTAATGTTTCTTCACCGTTTCCTTTTCAACGAATTTTGATGCATAATTATCCAATGTAAAGAGTAAACAAGCTTCCTTGCACATATCGACATACCCCAATATCGAAGCGGTATTGGTACTGATGCCAACAGCCTTTACCATATTGGCTAAGCGATTGTATGAGGTGGGATGCTTTATGTTTTCTGCAAGTCGCTTCACCATAAGGCGTATCGCGGCTTCATTGCGGATAGAATTACGTTGAAGGATGTCTCCGAGAATAATTTTCTCGTAAAGTTCATTTAGCCATTGCCGTTTGTTTATATAGTTCAGGATTTCGGGAAAACCTCCCCATTGGAAATATTGTCCCAGAATCCGGGATACATCTCCTTTAGTTTTGCCATAGTTCCAGTTTTTGTCTATATGGATGCCATTAGCATTCAGAAACTCAGGGAACGAATAGGGGAAGATTCTCTGCTCTATATAACGCGCGCCCAGAGTACTGGCAATCTCCTTGCTAAGCATCTTGGCATTGCTACCTGTTACATATACATGGTATTTTTGATTGGCCAATCGCCTTGCAAAATGCTCCCAGCCTTCGACATTCTGTATCTCGTCAAGAAAAATTACAGGTTTAAGATCATAAAGTGATGAGTAAGCCTGAAGAATGAGGTCTAACTCATCCGCTTTCATACCTATGAGTCGTTCATCATCGAAATTTATGAATAGCATTTCCTTTATATCATGGCCTTGTGTAAGTAATTGCATTGCACGAAGATAGAGGAGAAATGATTTTCCACTCTGACGCACGCCCACCATGACATATCTGGCTTGCGGCTCAAATAGGAATTCCCGACGGGATATTTGCAACTCCGGTAACAATTCCTGGCCTTCTATGATAATATTTTTAATTACTTCTATATTCATTTCCCAATATTTTTCTGCAAATATAACAATTTATTTATTACTAATAAACAAATTTGCCAAATTTTATTTATTGCCAATAAACAAATTTGCAGAATTTTATTTATTACCAATAAACAAATATGCCGGATTTTATTTATCAGTAATAAACAATAACCTTCCATAAAGACGTTGACTCAATCCGACCATCATTTCCAATACACTCTAATACGCTTCGTGGGCCAGCGACAAACTTTAGATCACCGATCAAATAGAAGGTAATTAGACACCATTCAATTTCTCGCTCTTATCGAAAAAAATCTAAACTCTCACAACCTGCCATGACTTCAATACCGAAGTCTGTTATGGTTCAAGACTGCAATACCTTGCCACCGAAAATTCTGCATCAGTCATGTCGGGAATCGATATCTTGAACTATTCAGGACATTGTCTGTTTTACTTTAAAATGATATACAATATGAAAAAGATAATATTACTTTTCGCAGTCATCTTATCCATCAGTTTTAGCTCATCTGCCATGAGTTTGAAAGAAGCGTTTAATGCTCTCTCTAATGTTCCGAATATTTCTGTAAAAACGAATTATAACACCCCGATACTTGGTTTGATTGTAAATGGACAAATAGCCACTGCTGACAACCTAAATGAGTCGCAAATTTTTGAATCGGGAAATGCAGTATATACAATTCTTAACCAAGTACCGCTTTCCCGAATGATAAATGGTGGCAACAACAATACTGTAGCTGCGTTTGTTTACACTACTCCAGAAAGTACAAATGGAATTTATGAGGTGCTTATAGTCCTTATGAGTGGTAAGGCAGGTGATATAAGCATTATATACGGGGGCATTGATGAAGCCGCAAAAAATGCACTTCAAAGCGCTCCTCTGAAAATGGAATCTGACACAATAAGCATTCATGCGAGTTTACCGAATGGCGATATTTACAATATACAGGCAAATTAGCTAATATGCTAATTGATAAATGCTGATGACCTTATAGACAGGTAATATCGTATAAATCCAAAATCAAGGCTATTCTTGTCTTTTCCCAACAGAGTGCTTTGCCGTACTTTCGCAGTACGATAAAGCACTTTTTCTGTGGAGATAATATTTAATTCGTCAAGGCGCTACTCGACAATCTCGATTAACTTCGTCGTGCAGCAGATCTGGCACAAGATTCAGATAAATAGCCACACTATGTTTTTTATATTACTTTCTTTTTAATGCCAAACAGAGAGAAAAAGCAAGAATAATCTATACGTATTCATCTTACTTCATAAGAAAATAAATGCCTGGTATTTACGTTCTGTTAGAAAATAATTTCTGATTATGAACAAGTATCTGTTGCTTTTGATTTTGCCGCTGCTATCGTTAGTGATGAGTGGTTGTGACGATAATAAAGACGATGTTGTCGCACCGGATCTGACCCTTTTTGCCGGCATTTGGGAAGTTGTTTCACCGGGCGAGCAAAAGGTTTTTGGATGGAATGAGATTCTTCAAATAACGTTTGCCGGGACCTTCGAAGGCAACGAAAGTTATAAGGGATATATCAATACATACTTCCTTACAGCTGATGGGATCCCGAAGCATGACCGTGTATTTACATGGTCCATTCGTGAGGCCGAACGCCATCAGCCATTGTTAGACGTAGTGTATCAAGGCGAACTTGACAGCGATGATCCATGGGCAGGTAATTATCCGTACAAAATAGTCAAATTGACAGACACCCACATGTGGTGGCAGGTCTACACCAACGGGGACAACAGCATTATAATGTTAAAACGCCGCAACGACATCAATATAGAATAGCCTGAGGGGCTGTTGCTTGTGAACCTGCTTGATTTTGATTAATTTTGCAGTCAAATAACTCCACTTATGCTACAACTCAAATCCAAAACCGCTAAAGTATTATATGCCATAATTGCAGGTATAATAATCCACTTTATATGGCGCAACACAAGCATAGTAATTGACTATTTAGAGATTTCAAGAACTTCTGCAATAGGCCAGACAATAAGGGCATTGCTGCTTACCCTTGCTGTGTTCCTATTTACTGCCATTGTAATCAAACCCAAAGAGATACTGACGTTTCTCGGCCTGGACAGCAACATCTTAAAGGGCTTTGGAATAGCGGTTATATGTGTTTTGCCTCTCTATATCATATTTCCGATATTTGGCAGTTTTGCATCCGATATCTCGGCATTCAGGATATATCATAAGTGCATCATAGCCGGATTTACCGAGGAGCTTGTGTGTCGTGCATTTATGTTCGGATTACTTTTCCGTTATGCAAAGACCGGATTCTTCTGGGCAGTATTATTACCGGCCTTATACTTCGGTTCACTTCATCTTTATCAGGGCCACGATATGGTTTCTTCGTTGTTCGCTTTTGGTGTGACATTTATCGGGGCACTATATTTCAGTTGGATGTATGCTGAGTGGAACTTCAATCTCTGGGTTCCAATCGGATTACATATTTTTATGAATCTCGCGTGGTTTATTTTTACAATGGAAGGCACAGAGAATGCCGCCGGAGGTCTTATATCAAATATCGCCCGTATCATCAGCATACTTCTGGCTGTGGGGTTAACAGTTTGGTATAAGCGAAAGACCGAAACCAAGGTTTTCAGTTATCCCGTATGGAGGTGAAGTTGTTTCTTCCTATTTGATGCCGAACAGGGAGAGGATGCGGCGGCCGAGAGTGGTTTTCTTGAAGGAGATGAATTTGCCGGCCAGGCTCTTGTCGGGATCTTTTCCAAGACGTATCTGACCTTTGTCAAGTTGCTCTACACGGGCTATCAGGGCCTGGGTAGAGGCTGAGACCTCAGGCACATAGTCCGGCAGATTCACGTCAAGGTCGTCAAGGTCGTATTTCCTTTCGTCCCAGCGTTTGGCTTCCTTTTCGGTGATGTACTCCTTGCCAAGCACATATATCTCGGCATCCGTGCTGACATAAAAAGGTTCGTCAGGCTGATTGAACCGGAACATGTTGCGGCCGCGCCCAACTGACTCCAGACTGTATGAATAACTTGTCAAATTGGAAGCAAACGCATTATCGCTTATAACGTTGTCGTAATTATATCCGATCCTGAACTTATCGAACTCAAAGTTGCTTCTGAAGAATCCGTCAAAAGCCGGGGCCCAGCGACGTGATAATGTGTCAGCCCTGACATCGACGTCTATACGCAGTCTGTCGTTGTCTTTCTGCCAGATTTCGGCAGGTCTGAATTTGCCATGTATTGTATCGGTACCGACATCTGAATTCTGTAATCGCTCCGGTAGCGGGATATTCGTCACTAATCCCATCCAGTCGGACCACGAGAAATGAAAACGGCATTCGTCGCTGATACTGTCAAGTCCATTATGATTTGAAAATCTGTAATAAGATTTCGAGGTAAGCATACGCGGCTTGGTCCAACCATGAAACTTAGATTTACGTCCGACAGGCAACATATAGTCCACAAGTTTCTCACGGAACATAAAGACGGTATCCGAATATGTGGTCATGGTGGAATACTCCCGCAGGTAGGCAAGAATATGGAGCACCGAGTTCTTGCGGGATTCTACGAGTACTTCCGGCAAGTCCATAACTTTAACGGAAGGACGGTCCTTGGATCCCGACTGAGCCATGCCTTCAGATGAAATTACGGCAATGGCCAACGGCAGCAATATGAATGTCAAGTGGATTCTCACGCCACAAAATTACATAACAGACTTGGGATGACCCAATAATTCAGATTAAAAGATGTGGAATGTTATTTACAAACGTTAAAAACATTTTTGGCGGATAGGATAATATTTGCTAAATTTGCATTTATTGTAGAAAATACACTTATACTCAGGCTTAATATTAACCTTAAAAATACAATATGACAAAGAAATTGCTGATGCCCTTGGTGGCGGCCATGTTGGGAGTGACATCGGTCCAGGCTGCGAACGTAACGCTTCAGATGGACCAGGTAAATCCGGATGCCAAGATCATGCCGGAAATCTACGGACAGTTTGCCGAGCATCTCGGCGCCTGTATCTATGGAGGCCTATGGGTAGGTCCCGATTCTTCCATACCTAACACCAACGGATACCGTAACGACGTGCTTCAGGCTCTGAAAGAGCTTAAAGTACCCGTGATGCGCTGGCCCGGCGGATGCTTCGCCGACGAATACCACTGGCGTGACGGCATCGGTCCGCAGAAGGACCGTCCCACGCAGGTCAACAACAACTGGGGTGGCACCGTAGAGGACAACTCGTTCGGAACACACGAATTCTTCAATCTCTGCGAACTGTTGGGCTGTGAGCCTTATCTGAGCGGCAATGTCGGTTCAGGCACGGTGCAGGAATTGGCACAGTGGGTGGAATATATCACTGCCGACAACGGCCCTATGGCCAAACTTCGCGAGCAGAATGGCCGCAAGGAGCCCTGGAAGCTCAAATATCTTGGTGTCGGAAACGAATGCTGGGGTTGCGGAGGCAATTTCCGCCCCGAATATTATGCCGACGTATATCGCAGATACCAGACATATTGCCGTAACTTCGGCGACAATAAGCTGTATAAAATAGCTTCCGGAGCCAGCGATTACGACTATAACTGGACCGACGTGATGATGAAGAACGCCGGCCGTTACATGGACGGCATATCCCTCCACTATTATACTGTGACCGGATGGGACGGTTCTAAAGGCTCGGCCATAAAGTTCACCCCGGCCGACTATTACTGGACGATGGGCAAGTGCCTCGAGATAGAGGATGTGATAGCTCAGCACGAACAGATAATGGACAAATACGACGACAAGAAGCGTGTTAACCTGCTGGTAGACGAGTGGGGTACATGGTGGGACGTAGAACCCGGCACGAATCCCGGACACCTGTTCCAGCAGAACACCATGCGCGACGCCATGGTGGCTGCCCTGTCGCTCAACGTGTTCCAGCGCCACACCGAACGCGTAAAGATGGCCAACATCGCCCAGGTGGCCAACGTGCTTCAGTCAATGGTACTGACCAAAGGCGACCAGATGGTCAAGACTCCTACTTATTACGTCTTCAAGATGTACATACCTCATCAGGATGCAACGCCCATCCCTCTGGACGTAACTACCGACAAGGTTCGTTGCGGTGACAAATGGGACGTTGACCGTCTGCAGGCTACAGCATCCAGGAAGGATGGCAAGGTTACTGTTTCCCTGACCAACATTGACCTGGAGAATCCCCAGGAGGTGGAGATCAATACAGGACTTGCCAAAATCAGGAGCATCAACGGCGAAATCCTGACCTGCAAGAGCATCAACGATTACAATGACTTCGGTCAGCCAGAGAAGGTGACTCTTAAACCTTTCAAGGACGCGAAAGCCGGCAGGAACGGAGTGGTGAAAGTGAAACTGCCGGCAAAATCCATCGTTACCATCACAATGGAATAAGCCGGAATCAAAATGAAACACATAATACTTGCGGCTGCCGCATTCGCCGCATTAACAACGAATGCCATGACAACCTCACCCATGATAAGCGACGGAATGGTTCTGCCACAGAACACATCCGCACATGTCTGGGGCACCGCCGACCCCGGCGAAAAAATCTCAGTGACTCCATCGTGGAGCAACAAGGCATACACTGTCAAGGCTGATAAGGACGGCCGATGGCTTACGTCTGTTGCGACACCCGCAGCCTCATACACTCGGTACGACCTGATTATTTCAGGTAAAAACAGTTCTGATACAATCAAAAACGTACTGATAGGAGAGGTGTGGCTGGCATCGGGGCAATCCAACATGGAGATGCCCCTTAAGGGTTTCCCCGGCTGTAATGTAAAGAACGGCTTTAAGGAAATAGCCAAGGCACGTCAGTATGCCGACAAGGTAAGGTTCTACACTGTTCCGACCAGTCAGAGTTATGAACCTGTGGAAAATGCCAATGCGCACTGGACGGTACCGGGCCCCGATACGGCTACCGAATACTCGGCTACCGCGTGGTATTTCGCCACTCGCCTAAACGATGTGCTGGACATTCCCATCGGCATCGTTTCGGCCGCATACGGCGGCTCAAAGGTAGAGAGCTGGCTTCCACGCGAGATTCTTGAGAAATATCCTGACGTCTCGCTTGATCCCAAGGATATAGAGAACATGACTTCGTATTGGCGTCCCATGCTGATGTATAACGCCATGTTCAAGCCAATAAACAAATACACATATAACGGTATAATCTGGTATCAGGGCTGTTCCAACGTCAGGAGTTACGACACATACGCCGACCGTCTGGTTACGATGGTAAACCGCTGGCGTGAGGAATTGGGACGTGCTGACATACCTTTCTATGCCATCGAAATAGCTCCATACGAATATGACGACCCCGCCGAGGACGGGAAATCCCCGATGTTGCGCGAAGCACAGTGGGAGGCTGTAGCGCGCCTCGACAACGCCGACATGATATGCACAAACGACATAGTGGAGGAGTACGAGCGATTCAATATCCACCCGGGAAACAAGGAGGCCGTAGGACAGCGTCTCGGTGATCTTGCCCTCAACAGGACATACGGCAGGAAACAGTTTATGGCCGGAAGCCCGAAGTATAAGAGCCATCGCGTGGAGGGTGACAAGATCATGGTAGCCATAGACTCGCCCAATCATGGCATCTGCCGGAATGATGACATCAAGGGTTTTGAGATTGCCGGAGAGGATGGTAAATATTATCCTGCGTCAGAAGTAATCTTCCTGTGGCAGACCAATGAATTTCAGCTGAGCAATCCTAACGTGCCCCATCCGGTTTCAGCACGCTACGGCTACGGAGATTTCATGCCCGGCAACGTGTATGGAGGCAATTACCTGCCGCTGATACCTTTCACTACCAAAAGATAATATTTCCGCGCCACCTGTGGCAAACTATAAATACGTGTAGACGTCGATGCTAAAATAGACAATACCATATAATGATAGTATTGACCTGAATATTAAACGCAGGGTGGTCGGATTGAGTCCGGCCACCCTGTATAGTAGTTCGCCCAGCATGTATTCAGTCTAACAGGTGCAAGTCCTCGGCACGCCCGAT
>ERZ836877.723-NODE-723-length-54882-cov-3.724625_pt1 | contig 54882 bp, 39 predicted proteins | sample MGYA00519469_ERZ836877 | MGnify/ENA primary metagenome ERZ836877 (study PRJEB31850, sample SAMEA3708809) | human gut metagenome | biome: human gut; feature: human-associated habitat; material: faeces | place: China | collected 2014 ...
GCCGTGGAGGCGCAAGCGCAATTTATTTGCGCGGTTAAGCGCCGGAACGAGCGTGTTTTCACCTTTGAGAATACATATTCTCAAAGGTAATCTGCTCTAGTCCGCCTGTGTCCGGATAAAGGTGGGAATCTCAAAGTCGTCTTCATCGTAGGTAAAGTCTTGCTGCCCAGGGTTGTGCGCGCTGTGCAGCGACTGCCCCAAGGCTTGACGCTTGCGCATATAGGACGGCCCTTCTATATCTTTTTCGTTGGTCCAAAGGCCGGCCTGGGCCCGTCGTGAGGCGCGGGCAGGCTCGTCGCCCAGCAGGGGTTCGTCCAGCTCACCGCCGCGCTGGTTCCGCGCTGCGCCGCGAGAGCCCATGCGACGCGAATCGGCCACCACGGCGTCCCGACCAGGCTTGCGGAAGTTGGTCACCGTCGCGGCAGCCTGGGGCTGCACGCTTTCCACGGCCTGCACCGATTCGATGCCCGTGGCGATGACCGTCAGGCGGATTTCGTCGCCGATGTTGTCGTCAAAGACCACACCAAAAATGATATTGGCTTCTTCGGGCGTGGCTTCACCGATAATCTCGCCGATTTCGGCGATTTCATCAGCGGTGATATCTGTGGGCGCAGTGATGTTGTAGAGCACGGCTTTGGCGCTTTCCAGCGAAACGTCCTCCAGCAAGGGGCTCATAATGGCGCGCTGGGCGGCTTCGCGAGCGCGGTTTTCGCCGGAGGCAATGCCCGTGCCCATGAGGGCCAGTCCAGATTCGGCCATGGTGGTGCGCACGTCGGCAAAATCCAGGTTAATGAGGCCATCGCCCACAATGACGTCCGAAATGCCCTTAACGGCGTAATAGAGCACGTCATTGGCCTTCTGCAGCATCTCGGAGAAGGGGGCCTTTTTGGGGGCAAAGGCCAGCAGGCGGTCGTTGGGGATGGTGATCAGGCAGTCCACATGCTGCTTGAACTCCTCCAGGCCGGCCTCGGCCGCGCGCTTGCGTTTGGCGCCTTCAAAGCTGAAGGGCTTGGTGACCACGCCCACGGTGAGCGCGCCCAGTTCCTTGGCGGCCTGGGCCACCACCGGGGCCGCGCCCGTGCCGGTGCCGCCCCCCATGCCGGCGGTAACAAAAACCATGTCCGCGTCCCCGATGGCTTCACGAACGGCGTTGACGCTTTCCACTGCGGCCTCGCGGCCTATTTCGGGGTTGGCCCCAGCCCCCAGGCCCTTAGTAAGTTTTTCGCCCAGCTGCACCTTGACCGAAGCGCCGTTTTTGGCCAGGGCCTGCAGGTCCGTATTAGCGCAGACGAACTGCACGCCGCGCAAGCCAGAAGCGATCATGTTCTGCACAGCATTGCCGCCGCCGCCGCCCACGCCGATGACCTTGATTTTTGCGTTGCTGGCCAGCGTGGTGTCAATATCGTCAACGATTGATTGAGCCATATGTCCTCTCCTGGATTTCAGACCTCAAATGCCCGCTTGAGGTTTGTTTGTTAGGAAATGTCCGCAAACCACTTTTTCATGCGTACGAGCACGCCGTCGAAAACGCCGCTCTCGCTCCGTGTGGTAAATTTTTTCTGACCGGAAAGCTCTTTTTCCGCACCGTAGCGCAACAGCCCTACGGCTGTAGAAAATTTGGGGCTGTTAACCACGTCCTTCAGGCCGCCCACATTGCGTGGGTAGCCGATACGCGTGGGCAGATTGAAGATCTGCTCACCCAGTTCCTGGCAGCCCTCCATAAGCGCCGTGCCGCCGGTGAGCACCACGCCCGCGCCGATCATATCCTTATAGCCGGAGCGGACCAGAGTCTGGTCCACCAGATAGAGGATTTCCTCCATGCGCGGTTCGCAGATTTCGGCGAGCACCTGACGCGACAGGCGGCGCGGATCGCGCCCGCCCACGCTGGGGACTTCAATAAACTCGTCGTGGCGCACCAGGTCTGCCAGGGCGCAGCCGTATTTGAGCTTGATTTTTTCAGCCGAGGCCACAGGCGTACGCAGGCCAAAGGCGATGTCGTTGGAGAGGTTCTGCCCGCCCAAGGCCAGCACGGCCGTGTGCTTTATGGCGTCGTTGGCGAAGACGGCGATGTCTGTGGTGCCGCCCCCCAAATCCACTAGGGCCACGCCTATTTCGCGCTCCTCTTCGGTGAGCACGGCCTGCGCCGAGGCCAGAGATTCCAAGGCGATGTCTGAAACTTCCAGCTGACTGCGGTGGCAGGAGCGTACAATATTCTGTGCGGAAGACACGGCCCCGGTGACAATGTGCACTTTCACTTCCAGGCGCACGCCGGCCATGCCCAAGGGGTCGGCAATGCCGCGCTGGTTGTCCACAATGTACTCCTGCGGCAGAATGTGGATAACTTCACGGTCGGCAGGGATGGCCACGGCGCGGGCCGCGTCCAGGGCGCGTTCCACATCGCGTTGCGCCACCTCGCCGCCTTTCACGGCAATGACCCCATGGCTGTTGATGCCCATGATGTGGCTGCCGGCAATGCCCACATAGACCGAATGAATTTCGCAGCCGGCCATAAGCTCCGCGTCCTCCACCGCCTTGCGGATGGACTGAACGGTCTGCTCAATATTGACCACTACGCCCTTGCGCAACCCAGTGGAAACACTGGTGCCGATGCCCACCACGTCGACGAGACCCGACTCAGTAAGTTCCCCGACCACCGCGCAGATCTTGGTCGTGCCGATATCGAGGCCAACGATGAGCTCGGACTTGTTCATGCCATACTCCTGAAACACCTTGCTATGCTATATGGATTGCGCCGGAGGTTTGCGGAACTGGCCCGCACTGCGCCGACGTATGTACGTCCTCTGTTGTATCGCCTGTCCTGCCCCTGCGGCGGCAAACCGCATCAGGCCGGCTGGTTGAGCAGTACCCATACGCTCCCGTTGACGGCGCGCACTTCGCGCACGTTGCGCAGGTCCCGCCGACGGGCCAGATCGCCCAGAGCCATGCCCAGACGGGCCAAGTTGCCGTCCCAGTCGTCCGTAGCCAGAGAGAGGCGCAGTTCCCGGTCCTCCAGGTAGAGTTCCACTCCCCTGCCGGGACTCAGGGTCACCGTGGCAATGGCCCCGGCCTCCACGGGCAGCGCGCCCTTGCGCATATCCCGCAAAATCCGCTCCAGATACGGGATATCGTCCTCAGCTCCCGGCTCCACCCGCAGGGTGGGCAAGGAAAGGAAGTTTTCACTTTCCACCGGGGCGATGATTTCACCGCGCTCGTTGGCATAGTAAAGTACACCGTTCTTGTGCACCCAGAATGAGGGCAAACGCTCTTTAATTTTTATGACAAACCTGTCCGGCAAAAGACGTTTAACCGATACTTCCGCCACCCAGGGGGTCTGCCGCAGGTTACGTTCCACTTTGGAAATGCTTACGGAAAGGCTGTTGCCCCCTTCGCGTATGCCGCCATACTGCAACACCATCTGCCGGGAAAGCCGTACATTGCCGGTCACGTCCACATGGCGGGTGGTGAAAAAATCACTGGTAATCGCCGCGTTGTACAGCCACAGGGAAGCAAGACATACGCCGGCCAGCACCAGGCCCAGCCCCAACAACAGGGCGGTGAGGGCCGCCAGGCTCTTCAGCCCCCGCAGCCCCCGCAAACGCGCGCCCAAGGCGCGCAAGGGGGCCGGCATGACAGAACGCTGCGCCCTGCGCCCTTTTTTGCCCGAAACAGCCGCACGGGTATAGGCGTTGCGGGCCTTGCGACCACTTTTCTTCAGGGCAAGAGGCATGGCGTTATCCTGACCTCGGGCTCCAGCAGGATGCCGCAACGCCGCAGCACGGCCTCCCGCGCTTCCCGCAGCAGGGAAAGGGCCGCCGTGGCGCTGCCTTCGCCCTCATTGATCAGAAAGTTGGCATGCAGGCTGGAAAAGGCCATGCCGCCCAATTTTTTTCCTTTAAAGCCCGCCTGTTCCAAAAGTTTGCCAGCGGACATATCCGGCGCGGGATTTTTGAACACACAGCCCGCGCTCCAGGCCGTCACAGGTTGTTTAGACTTTTTCTTAAGAAAGTTGTGACGCATGCAATTACTGATGCCATCCCTGGCCGCTCTGGTCAAGCCAAATGTGCCTTCCAAGACAATAAAATCATCGTTACTGCCTGCAATGCACAGATGCCGATAGCCATACTGTAGTCCCTGTACGTTGACTGTACGCACTGTTCCATTGATAACAGCTTGTATTTTTATTATTTTTTCGCACGTCTCCACGCCATGCGCCCCGGCGTTCATGGCAATGGCCCCGCCCACGCTGCCCGGTATGCCCACAAGGCCCTCCAGGCCACTTAGGCCGTGGACGGCGCAGAAACGCAAGAGGCGCGGCAAGGGCACTCCCGCCCCGGCCCGCACCAGCACCTTACCCCCGGCCTCACCCACAATTTCCGGCCCGTGCGTGAGTTGCGGCCGCACCAGTACCAGGGGCAGTTCGCCGTCCTGGGCCAAGATGTTGCTGCCCGCCCCCAGCACCAACGGCGTGCCGCCCAGAGCGCGCAGACGCTCGCCCAGCAGGGGCACGTCCTCAAGACGCTCCAGCACTATTTCGGCCAGGGCCGTGCCGCCCACGCGCAAGGTAGTGCGCGGGGCAAGCCAGGGGGCAGGGGTTTCACGCATGCTCTTGCGCCTCCAGCCAGGCCGGGCCCAGGCGGGTAATGCTGCCCGCGCCCAGCGTGAGCAGGACGTCACCGGGCCTGAGCAGCGTGGGCAAAGCCACAGTCATGGCGTCCAGGGTCTGAAAATACTCCACCGGCGTAGTGGAAACCTGCCGGATGCCTTGAGCCAGACTCTGGCCCGAAACGCCGGGGATGGGTTTTTCCGAAGCGGGATAAATTTCTGTCAACAGCAGCAAATCCACGGCATCGAAAACTTTACAGAATTCGCCAAAATGGGCTTGGGTGCGCGTAAAACGGTGAGGCTGAAACGCCGCCACCAGACGTCGACCAGGAAAACCCTGCCGGGCCGTAGCCAGGGTAGCCGCAATTTCCGCCGGGTGGTGGCCGTAGTCGTCCACCACGGTAACGCCACCCCGCTCGCCTTTGAATTCAAAACGCCGCCCCACGCCGCCAAAGCCGTTCAGGCCGCGCGTGCAGTCCGTAAAGCTGATGTCGGCAGCCATAGCCGCGCCGATGGCGCCCAAGGCGTTGAGCATGTTGTGCCGCCCTGGCTGGGGCAGATTGATTTCGCCCAGGTTGCGGTTGTCGCGCCAGACCTCAAAATGATTGGTGCGTCCGCTTTCCAGGGGCACGGCGCGCAGGGCGTTTTCTTCGGCAAAACCGTAGGTCAGCACCGGGCGCTTGACCTGGGGCAGCAGGGCCCGCACGCCGGGATCGTCGCCGCAGACAACATTAAGGCCGTAAAACGGCACCTGGTTCATGAACTGCACAAAGGCCGCGTTGAGGTGCTCGCGGGTTTTATAGTGGTCCAGATGGTCTTCATCCACATTGGTGACCACATTGATAATGGGCAACAGGCACAAAAAAGAGCCGTCGGATTCGTCCGCCTCGGCAATAAGGTAGTCGCCGTGGCCCAGGTGGGCGTTGGTGCCGTAAACATTGAGCCGACCGCCGATGATCACCGTGGGATCCAGCCCGGCGGTATCGAAAATGGAGGCCGTGAGCGAGGTGGTGGTGGTTTTGCCGTGGGTGCCGGCAATGGCCACGCCCTGCCGCAGGCGCATGAGCTCGGCCAGCATTTCCGCACGGGGGATAATGGCGATATTGCGCCGACGGGCCTCCACCAGTTCCGGGTTGTCCTCACTGATGGCCGTGGATTTAACCAGCACCTGCACATCGCCGATATTTTCCGCCGCGTGGCCCAGAGCGATGTGCGCGCCCAGATCCCGCAGATGGCGCACCACGGCAGAATCGGCCATATCCGACCCCGTGACCGCGTACCCCTGGTTAAGCAGCACTTCCGCAATGCCGCTCATGCCCGCGCCGCCGATGCCCACCATGTGGATGCGTTTGATTTTGTTGTTCATGTAAAAAATCCTTTAAAAAAAGTCTAGATACATTGGGCGGTTAAAGCTGCCTCATCGGGGTTCGGCATATTGCACGGCGCTCAGGCGCGGGTTTTAACGATGGTTTCCAAGATATCAGCCACCCGTGCGGCGGCGTCCGGGCGGGCTGCGGCAAGAGCCGCAGCGGCCATGGGGGCGCGTTCGCCGGGCATGCTCAGCAGGCGCAGCAAGGTTTCGTCCATGTGCTGCACCACCATACGGCTTTCGGGCACCAGTTCCGCCGCGCCGCAGCGGGCCAGCACCGTGGCGTTGCGGGTCTGGTGGTCGTGGATGGCGTGGGGAAAGGGCACCAGCACTGCAGGCAGACCAGCGGCGCAGAGTTCAGCCACGGTGCTGGCTCCGGCCCGGCACAGCGCCACATCGGCCCAGGCATAGGCTGCGGCCATGTCGTCAATAAAAGCCGCCACGCTTTCCGGCGCGTAGCCCGCAGCCACATAAGCCGCGCGCACCCAGCCCGCGTCGGCCTCGCCGGTCTGATGGCGGATTTCCACCCCCCCACCGCGAAAGGCGGCCAGGTGCTCCACCATAAAGGCGTTGAGGGCGTGCGCGCCCTGCGAACCGCCCATAACCAGCAGGCGACGCGTGCGCCGCTCGCGAGAAAGTCCGCCCACGGCGCTCACAGCGGCCCGCACGGGGTTGCCGGTGAGCACGCATTTTTTCGGGTCAAAACCTTCCGTATTGGGCAGGGAAAGGCAGACCTTGCGCGCCAGGCGGGCCAGCAGGCGGTTGCTCATGCCGGCTACGGCGTTCTGTTCGTGCAGCAGACCGGGCACGCCCAGCAGCCGCGCGGCCAGCATGGGCGCAAAGGCCGCGTAGCCGCCAAAACCTGCCACGGCCTGGGGGTCAAACCGCCGCACCAGCTTGAGCGCTTTGCCCACGGCCAGCGTCATGCGACCGGCCGCGCCCACGGCCCGCAGCCCGCGCCCCAGGAATCCGCGCACGGGCAGACCCGCAAAAGGCACGTCCGCCAGACGGGCCAGACGCTCTTCCGGGCCGTACTGCGAACCCACAAAGAGCAGCCGCACGTCCGGGTTGCGCCGCCGCAGTTCTTCCGCCACGGCCAGAGCCGGAAAGATGTGCCCGCCGGTGCCGCCGGTGGTCAGGAGGATGCTGTCCACGGTTCCGCCGTCCTTGAAAAGTTCATGAGCAGCCCCACACAAAGCATGGTGGCCACCAGGTTACTGCCGCCGTAGCTCATGAGCGGCATGGGCACGCCCTTGGGCGGGGCCACGCCCATGACCACGGCCAGATTGAGCACCGCGCCCATGACCAGAATGGTGGTAATGCCGAAAGCGGTGAAGCGGTCGCGCAGATTCTGCTGGCCCATGATGATTTTGTAGCAGCGCCAGAACAAGAGGGCGAACAGAATCATGACTACGCTCACGCCCACAAAGCCCAGTTCTTCAGCCAGCACGGCCATGATAAAGTCGTTGTGGGCCTCCGGCAGATAGAACATCTTCTGCTTGCTGGCCCCCACCCCCACGCCGAAGAAGCTGCCGGAACCGATGGCCAGCAAGGACTGCACCAACTGGTAGCCCGTATTGTGGGCGTCCTGAAAAGGATCGAGAAAGGCCAGCAGCCGCCGCAGCCGATAGGGGGAGGAAATGGCCAGGGCCATGGCGCCCGCGCAGGCCAGGGCTACGGAAAAGAACAGGTAGATAAAGCGGGTGCCACCCGCCACACACATAAAGAAAAGCAGGCAGGCCAACACCACGGCGCTGCCGAAGTCCGGCTGGAGCAGCAGCAGAAAACAGAACAGGCCTGTGACCGCAAAGGGCGGGATGACGCCCCGGCTGAAGGTCTTGATCAGATCCTGCTTGGAGCTCATGAAGTAGGCCAGATACAGGGCCAAAGCAATTTTGACGAATTCCATGGGCTGCACGGAAACAGGCCCCAGCGGAATCCAGCGCTTGGCGCCGTTGATGGCCGGGGTCAGCGGCGAGAGCGTCACCAGCAGGAGCAATAACGCCACAAAAAGTGCGGGATACTGCAGATGGTAAAGCCACTGCCGCGGCATAAGGGCCGCGCCCCAGAGGGCCGCCCCGCCCGCCAGGGCAAAGAAGATCTGACGCTTGAAAAAATAGTATTTGTCGCCGTTGACCTGTTCGGCCACAATGCCGCTGGCCGAAAGTACCATGACCAGACCAATGGCCAGAATAACCAGCATGAGAGCGAACAGCCACCAGTCAAAGGGCGCTGCGTTCGTCGCCCCATTCATGGCGCGTGCCAGAGGGCTCTCACCCGATTTTTTTACGGTTTTGGCCGTAAAGACGTTTTTCATGCCAACAACCCCACCAGACGTTTAAAATCGTCGCCGCGCTCTTCATAGTTGCGGTAAAGATCATAACTGGATGTGGCCGGGGCCAGCAGCACCACCTCGCCCGGCTGCGCGTCGGCGCTCGCAAAGCGCACGGCCGGCTCCAGGGTCGGGTGCCAGCTCAGGGGCACGACCCCTTGCCAGGCCTTTTCAAAATGCTCACGACTTGCGCCGAACAGCACAACTTCTTTGACTTTTTCCCGCACCAGCGCGGAGAGGGCCGCCAAATCGCCGCCTTTGAACTTGCCGCCGCAAAGCAGGCGCACAGGCCGGTCAAAAGCCTCCAGCGCCACTTGCAGGGCCGATACCGTGGTGCATTTGGAATCATTGACATACAGCACGCCACGCAGTTCGCGCACCCGCTCCAGGCGGTGCGGCAGCGGCGCAAAGCGGGCCACGGCGCGGGCCGCGCTCTCTTCGCGCACGCCGAACAGTCGGCAGGCCTGCCAGGCCGCCTCCTCGTTGATGCGGTTGTGCCGCCCCATGAGCCGACTGTGGGGAAAGCGCTCCGTGGCGTCCACAAAAACCGTGCGGGCCTTGAGCGCATAACGTTCGGCCAGGGGGCGCAGGTCCGCCCCCAGCACGGCCAGATCGCCCTCGTCCTGACAGCGGAACAGGCGGAACTTGGCCGTAATGTATTCTTCCATATCCTTATGGTAGTCCAGATGATTGGGCGTAATGTTGAGCAGGATGCCCGCCCGGGGGCAGAACGTCGTGCAGGTCTGAAGCTGAAAGCTGGATACCTCCAGCACCAGCACGTCGGCCCTGGTTCCGGCCAGCACATATTCCGAAAGGGGCGTGCCGATATTGCCGCCCAGAAAGACCGCATAGCCTTGCTCGTGCAGCATGGCCGCCGCCAGGGAAGCCGTGGTGGTTTTGCCGCTGGTGCCGGTAACGGCCAGTACGGGCTCGTCGCTCAGGCAGCGCCAGGCCAGTTCCATTTCGGCCAGAATTTCAGAAGTCTCCGTATCCACCAGTCCCTGTAGGCGCACGGCGGGCATGCCGGGGCTGGGCACCACAAAAGCCGCCTGAGCGAACATCTCCGGCTTGTGCTCGCCCAAGAGCAGCTCCACGCCCAGGGCGCGCAGATCTTCGGCCAGGGCTTCCCGGCCCGCGAAGGCCTTGGGGTTGCTGTCCAGAAGCCGCACGCGCGCGCCTTCGCGTCGCAACAGCCGCGCCGCCGCCAGGCCGGACCGGCCCGCGCCCACCACCACTGCCAGTTCTCCGGCATTGATGCGTCTGCCCCGTGCTTTTTCCAACGCCATAAGCCGTCTCCTCAGCGCAGTTTCAGGACTGAAAGAGCCATGAGCCCCAACAGGATGGACGTAATCCAGAAGCGGATGATGATTTTTGATTCCGGCACGCCCTTGAGTTCAAAATGGTGGTGCAGCGGCGCCATGCGAAAGATGCGCTTGCCGCCTGTCCAGCGAAAGTAACTCACCTGCAGGATGACCGAAAGAGTCTCGGCCACAAACAAACCGCCCACCACCGCCAGCACCAGTTCCTGCTTGCAGAGCAGGGCCAGATAGCCCAGCACCCCACCCATGGAAAGCGAGCCCACGTCGCCCATAAAAACCTGGGCGGGATAGGCGTTGAACCATAAAAAACCCAGCCCCGCGCCCACCAGTGCGGCGCAGAACACGGTCACCTCACCCACGCCCGGCATGTAGGGCACCAGCAGATAACTGGAAAAGCGCGCGTTGCCCGTGATGTAAATGAAAATGGAGAAAACCAGGCAGGCTACGATGGAAGGTCCGATGGCCAGTCCGTCCAGCCCGTCCGTAAGATTCACGGCGTTGGATGCGGCCACCATGACAAAAATGCCGAAGGGCAGGTACATCCAGCCCAGGTCCACGGTCACTTCCTTGAAAAACGGTACCGTGAGCTTGCTGCTGTAGTCCGGATTGGCATAGAGCAACAGCATGGCTGCGCAGGCCACCACCAGTTGCCCGGCCATCTTGGCCTTGCCGGAAATGCCCCGGTTTTCGTGGTGGCGGAGCTTGGTCATATCATCCCAGAAGCCCACGGCCCCAAAGCCCACAAAGACCAGGAAGGCCTGCCAGACGTAGGCGTTGGAGAGATCGGCCCAGAACAGCAGGCTGAGCGCAAGACTCGCCAGCATGAGCAGGCCGCCCATAGTGGGCGTGCCCGCTTTGGAAGCGTGGGCCGCCACATCCTCAAGGATATACTGCCCGCACTTGACCCGCCGGAGCCAGGCAATAAAGCGCGGCCCCACCAGAATGGAGAAGACCAGGGCCGTGATGAGCGCGGCCATGGAACGGAAACTGATGTAGCGGAACACGTTGAGGAAGGTGTAGTCCGCAGAAAAGGGCACCAAAAAATTATAAAACATGCCTGTCCGTTCCGTTGGTTTGCCCCAGAGCGTTGCCAGAACTGAGAAACGCCCGTTCTCAGGAGCAAACGTTTGCCGAGGCCGCTACGCTCACTATTCCGGCCGCGCGGCCTCCGACCGCCCAAGCCGCTCCCGCAAGGCCGCCAGCAACAGCTCCAGCCGGTTGCCGCGCGAACCCTTGAACAATACGACGCCGCCGGGCAGCCGGCCCGCCGTTTTTTCCCAGGTTGTCGCAAAATCCGCCGCGTCCGCCACGGGCAGCCAAGGGCCACCATAACCGCCCCGCTGCAGGCCCGCGTGCACGGCCTCTGCCTGTCCTCCCTTCCAGAACACGGCCGCCGGGCCCAGAGCAGCCAGTTGCCGCCCCAGGACTTCATGGCAGGGCGCGGCCTGTGCGCCCAGTTCCAGCATTTCGCCCAACACCGCCACCAGGGGCGCACCCACAGCCTGTCCGGCGGCCGCTTCCAGCATGCGCTGCATAGACAAGGGGTTGGCGTTGTAGGTATCGTCCAGCAGCAGCCAGCCTGCCAGGCGCTGGCGGGCCAGGCGTTGTGCGGGCAACACGGCCCGCCCCAAGCCCTGGGCGATTTCCTCCATGCTCAGCCCCAGCACGTGCGCTGCTGCGGCCACGGCAGCCACGTTTTCCGCGCCGTAGGCCCCGCGAAAGGGCGCGGCCAGCGTGAACGTTACCCCTTCAAGCCGCACCCGAAAAAGCCCCTGTTCCACGATTGGCGGCGGATTCTCCGCGCCGTCCGCAACCGCTGCGCCTGAAAGAGGCGCCGGGCCCAGATAGGCGGCCGCGAAGTCCGCGCGTCGTCCTGTGGCGCTGAACAGACGCACGTCCGCGTCGTATGCGCCGGCTTCGCGCACCAGATCGGGATAGTCGGCGCAAATAAGGCCCAAGCCTCCGGAAGCCAGATAATGCAGCAGGCGCGCCTTGTGCCAGGCCACGCCCTTTGCGCCCAGGCCCTCCGTATGGCCCGCGCCCGCGTTGAGAACCAGCCCCAGATCAGGACGCAGCACCGAGCCCAGAGCATCCATGTCGCCGGCGTGGCTGATGCCCGCCTCCAGCACCCAAAAATCTTCCTGCCCGTCCGTGGCCAGCATGGCGCGGGGCATGCCGATCTGGTTGTTGTGGTTCAGGGCGTTGCGGGCCGTCTGACCGCGCACGGCCAACACCTGCGCCAGCACTTCCTTGAGCGTGGTTTTGCCCGCCGTGCCCGTGATGCCCACTACCCTGGCCCGGGTTTTGGAACGCCACAGCGCGGCAATGCGCCCCAGGGCCGTCACCGTATCCGGCACCAGCAGCACAGGCGCGCCCACAGGCGGCAAAGGCCGCTGCGCCAGCACCGCGCCTGCGCCCCGCTCCACGGCCGCTGCGGCAAAATCGTGGCCATCCACGCGGCTGCCGGGCACGCAGACAAAGAGTGCGCCGGGGCAGGCCTCGCGGCTGTCCGTCACTGCAGTGGTCAGCAGACGGTCGTCCCTGCTGCCGGGCAAGCCCAGATGGACTGCTATTTCCGCGTAACTCAGGCGCAATGCAGCAACTCCCGCACCACTTCCTGGTCACTGTAGTGGTGCTTTATTCCCTTGACGATCTGATAATCCTCATGCCCTTTACCTGCAATAAGCAAGGCGTCGTCCTTGCCCAGCAGGTCCAGCGCCCTGGCCGTGGCCGTGCGCCGGTCCACCTCCACCAGCACTTGCCGGGCGGTTTTCAGACCGGGCAGCACGTCGGCAAGAATGGCTTCCGGCTCCTCAAAGCGCGGATTGTCCGACGTCAGCACAGCCACGTCGGACCAGCGGGCCACGGCCTCGCCCATAAGCGGCCGCTTGGTGCGGTCGCGGTTGCCGCCGCAGCCGAACACAGTGACAATGCGCGCAAAGCCCGCCTCGCGCAGAGCCTTGAGCACGTTGACCAGCGCATCCGGCGTGTGGGCATAGTCCACAAAGACGTGCAGCCCTTGGGGATTGGGCACGCGCTCCAGCCGACCGCAGACGCCCGTAAAATGTTCCAAGGCCGTAAAGGTCTCCGGTTCCAGCCCCATATCCAGGGCCAGGGCCTGTACGGCCAACAGGTTGGAGGCGTTGAAAGCCCCCACCAGCGGCGAATGCAGCTCCCAGGCGTGCTTGCCCAGGCGCATGCGCAGATGACAGCCGTCAGTGCCGGCGGAGAGCAGCTCTCCCCACAGATGCCGCCGCTGCGGCCCGCCCTTCTGCAGGCCAAAAGAAAGCGCGTCGGGACATAGCTCCAGCAACCGCCGTCCCCAGGGGTCGTCAGCATTGACGGCCACAGCCTTGTCCGCACGGGGTAATTCAAGGAAAAGCCGGGCCTTGGCCTTAAAGTAGCTCTCCATGTCCCTGTGGTAGTCCAGATGATCCTGGGTCAGGTTGGTAAAAATGGCCCCGGCAAAAGGCACGCCGTCCACGCGCTGCTGCTCTATGGCGTGGGAGGAGGCCTCCATCACAGCCACGTCCGCCCCGGCAGCGGCCATCTGCGCCAGCATGGCGTGCACATGCAGGGGGTCGGGCGTAGTCAGCGGGGCTGGTTCCGTGTGGCCGGGCCAGCGGTAGTTAACGGTGCCCATAACGCCCACTTTGTGCCCGGCTTCGCTGAACAGCCGTTCCAGCAGATAGGCGCAGGTGGTCTTGCCATTGGTGCCGGTGACGCCCAGGATCTTCAGCGCCAGCGCATCGGTGTGCCAGCGGGCCTGAGCCAACCGCCAAAGGGCCTCGCGCGGGTCAGGATGGGCCACCACAGCGCAGCCCCCGGATACGGCAGCGGCCGCATCGGGCCGGCAGACCACAGTAGCCGCGCCCGCCGCCACGGCTGCGGAAATAAAACGCGCGCCGTCCTCGCTCGCGCCGGGCACGGCCACGAAGACGTCTCCGGGCCCGACCTGACGCGAATCCGCGCGCACTTCCACGCCGCCGCGTCGGCACTGTTCCAGCAAGGCCGCAAAATCCCGTTCCATACCCGTTTTTCTCCTTTGTAACCGCAGCCGATCCCGCGCCCGCAACTGCGGTGGAGGCGGCCCGCTCCAACAGCACTATACTTTTGAGAATGCGCATTCTCAAAATTTTACGCAGCCACTCCGGCGCTTAACTGCGTGGCCCGCCTCCGTGGCAGACCTCGCTTGCGCAGATCCGTCAGGGCAGCTGCAAAACGGAATTGCCCTGAAAAAACCTGACGGACGCGGCCTCTGGCAACCCACAACCGCGCGCTGCCGCGCCGTCAGGAAAACGCGCAACACTCCAAAATCTACCGCTCTGAAAGCCAGAGGATATATTCCGCCCCACGGTCATCTTCGGGCCAGGCCGTACCCGGCAGGGGGCTCTGCTTGACCACACGGCTGCCGCTGCCTTTGAGTTCGGGCACCACGCCCGCGCGGGCAAACAGCTCTACGGCGTTGCGCACGGTTTTGCCCATGACGTCCGGCACGCGGCTGCCGGCCTTGGCCAGATGACCAGGCAGACGCATGCCCGTTTCGGGCCGAGCAGGCACGGCATTGCGCGCGGCAGGGCTGAAGGGCGTCTCCAGGCCCGCAAGTTTGAGGCTGCGGCCCCGGCCCTGAGCCGCGGCGGCCTTAGGTTTATCGGCAGCTTCGTCGGCCGACGTGGAGGCCAGCATGCCCGTATAGGTTACGGTGCGGGAAGCAATTTCCTTAAATACCGGCGCAGCCACTACGCCGCCGTACTGGTTGCGGCTGGGCTCGTCCACCATGACCAGAATAAGGTAGCGCGGCTTGTCCGCCGGGAAAAACCCCACAAAGGAGGCCAGCCGCTTGCTGCCATACGTGCCGGAGCGGTGGTCGGCCTTCTGAGCCGTGCCGGTTTTTCCGGCCACCAGCAGGCCGTCCACGCGGGCGCGCTTGCCCGTACCGTCCTTTTCTTCCACCACATCGCGCATCATGTGCATGACCTGACGCACGGCGGTTTCGGCATAGACGCGCGTGTGCGCCTCCACCACCCCGCCGTCGTCGCGGGTAAGACGCAGGGGCTTGAATACGCCGTTGTTGAGCAGAGTCAGATAGGCCTGCGCCATCTGCAGCCCGGTGACGGAAATGCTCTGCCCAAAGGATGTGGCCAGCACGTCCACTTCACTCCAGTCTCGCGGCTGACGTAGAATGCCCCTGCTGTCGGCCACGGGCACGCCCGTGTGCTGACCAAACCCCAATGCATGCAGATACTTGTAAAAAGTTGGCGCACCCAAGGAAAGGCCGATCTTTGCCATACCAATATTGGAGGAATAGCGCAGCACCTTGGTGGCCGGCAGGATGCCCTGACGAGAGGTGTCCCGGATGGTGAAGTTTTTATTCACCCATTTGCCGCCTTCGCAGTCAATGAGCGTATTGGGGGTGACCTTGTGCTCCTGCAGGGCCGCGGCCATGACAAAGGGTTTGAAGGTTGAGCCCGGTTCCAGAGCATCCGCCGCCAGGCGGTTGCGGTAGATGAGCGGACTCGCTTCCTTATAGGTGTTGGGGTTAAAAAAGGGGTACTGGGCCCAGGCCATAATCTCGCCTGAGGGCACGTCCACCACCAGCGCGCCGCCCCAGCGGGCGTCAAAGTCGCGCACAGCGCGGGCCACGGCTTCCTCCACAATAAACTGCATCTGCACGTCAATGGTCAGGGTCACGTCCTGCCCCACGGGCTCACTCTGCCCTTCTTCGTGCAGATAAAACCGTCGGCCCATGGCGTCGCGCTGCACGATCTGCCTGGTGGGCACGCAGCCCAGGCGGTCGTCCAGCGTGCGTTCAAGACCTTCCAGACCCTTGTCGTCCAGGCCGACAAAGCCCAGCAGCTGCCCGGCCATATGCTTGAAGGGATAGATACGGTCGTATTCCTTGCTCAGGCCTATGCCGGGAATATTGGCCTTGCGTACGGCCTCGGCGGTGTAGTCGTCCACCTTGCGGCGCAGCCAGACAAAGCGGCGCTTGGTCTGCGACAGCTCCGCATAGAGCTTTTGCGGATCCTGCCCCAGGATGGGCCCCAGTTTGATGGCCATGGCCTGAAAGTCTTCAATGTCCTGCGGTCGGGCATAGACTGAACGGGCCTCTACACTGCGCGCCAGCACCTGCCCGTTGCGGTCATAAATCATACCCCGCCGGCCTGTGACCAGTTCGGAAGCCATATGCTGCCGACGGGCGCGTTCCGCCAGGCGCGGCCCCTCAATCATCTGCAGGTACCAGGCCCGGCTCCACAGCCCCACCCACAACAGACAGAAGACGCCCACCACCAGGCGAATGCGGGCCCGGCCCCAGTCCACGTTGCGCGCCCAGGACGCGCGTTCGCGTTCGGACGTAACGTGACGGTTGGGCCGGGAAGTGGTCTTTTTGCGCTGGTCGGCTTCTGACCTGTTGTTTTTGCGGGATCTGAGTTTGAACATGTCGGTTCCTGCTCCGACGCCCGGCGGGCGTCCTGAAAAATAGACCTTTTAGCCCGGACAAGGCCGGGACTCAGCGCAGCTCCAGCCGCCGGATCTGCCCCGGCTTGGGTTCGTGCATGCCGAACTCTTCGGCCCGGCGACGCAGTTCATAGGGCGAAAGCAGGCGTTCGCGCTCCACTTCCAGCTTGGCCCGCAGGGCCTCGCGCTCACGCTGGGTATTCTGCGCGATGTTGATGAAATAGGTGGTATCCATGCGCTCGATGTTGCTCCACACCAGCACCAGTCCCATAATCATGCAGGATAAAAGCCCCAGCACCAGAACCAGCAGCCAACCCCTGCCGCCGGTTTGCCGCGCCGCTGCGGCCCGCTTCACGACACGGCCTCGGCGATTTTTTCCACAGCTCGCAGCTTGGCGCTGCTGGCGCGCGGGTTACGGGCCAGCTCCTCCGCATCGGCCTGGAGAGGCTTTTTATGCAACAGACGCACTTCGGGCACATGTCGACAAACACAGACGGGCACATGCCGGGGGCACCGGCAGCCCTCGGCCCAGTGGCGCATGGCCTGTTTGACCATACGGTCTTCCAGGGAATGGAAGGTGATGACAGCCAGCCTGCCGCCCAGAGAAAGCCGGGAAAGGATGCCATCCAGAAAGCGGCGCAGTTCGCCCAACTCGTCGTTGACAGCCATACGCAAGGCCTGAAAGGTGCGGGTGGCCGGGTGCCGCCGGGCCCTGGCCCGCCAGGCGGCGGGATAGGCTTTTTCCACCAGGGCAGCCAGTTCGGCTGTAGTGTCGATGCTGGCTTTCTGACGGGCCTCCACAATGACGCGGGCAATACGCCCGGCCTGGGGTTCTTCACCCAGGGTGGCGATGCATTCCTTGAGGCGGGCGAAACTTTCGCGGTTGACCCAGTGCCAGGCCGAAGGCAAGCCCGGCTGCGGGTCCATGCGCATGTCCAGCGGCCCGTCGCCGTGGAAGCTGAAGCCCCGCTCGGGCTCATCCAGCTGCAGGGACGAAACGCCGATGTCCAGCAGCGCGCCGTCTATCCTGTCCCAACCCAGTTGGTCCAAAGCCTGTGCAAATTCACTATACTGGCAGTGAAAAAAATGCGCCCTGTCGCCGAAGGGCGCCAGCCGCTGCCGGGCCAGTTCCAGGGCTTCCGCGTCACGGTCCAGACCGCAGAGCTCCACGGCAGGGGCCGCCGCAAGCACGGCGGCAGCGTGGCCGCCCAGGCCCAGAGTGCCATCCAGATACCGCCCGCCGGGGCGCGGGGCCAAAGCCTCCAGCACCTGGGTCGGCAGCACCGGCACGTGCCGGGCCGGATTTTGCTCTGACGACAAAGACTCTTGCATGACCGTATCCTGTGAGCGACGCGAGGTTGCAGGGCCTGCGGGAAGCGTGGCCCCCTCCCCGCCCGCGTTTACAGGCTGATGTTCAGGCCGCTGGCGGCCAGTTCGGCCGAAACGTCCTCAATACTCAGGGCGTTGAAGCGGGCCAGATCCCAGATTTCAAACTTGCTGAGCATCCCCACCAGCATGACGTCTTTCTCAAGCCCCACTTCATGCATGAGCGCCTGGGGGATGCGCACCCGGCCCTGGGCATCGGGCGTCAGTTCCTGCGCAAGGCCCATGACCTTGGTTTTGAAATGGGCCAGCCGGGGCGACGGCAGGGCGATGCTGCTCAACTGCGTGGTAACGGCTTCCCAGTCCTCCGGAAGGTAGGCCACCAGACGACCGTAAAAAGCGGTGAGCCAGAAGGTGCCGTTGCCGCCTTCGGCGCAAAGTCCTTCCCTGTACTCCGGCGGGAGCATAAGCCGGCCCTTGGGGTCCAGGCTGCGGGAAAGGCTTTTTTTGAAGAGTTTGTGCACCGTCTTACCACTTTTTTACTACTTTTTACCACTTTTTTCCACTTATGCCCCAAGGCTCCGAGGGTGTCAAGCGGGCTTTGCCACCATACCGACGGCTTGCCCCGGCAGGCTAAATACCTTGACAATGGCGGTAAAAGCGGCAACAGTTCAGTAAACGGGACGTTTTATGCAGAACAGAGCCGGCAGAATGCAGCATGCCGTCCCGTGGCGTTTAACCATAAAGAACACGCCACGCCCAAGGCTTGGGGACTCCGCCAGCACAGATGTTATGGGGCAATGGCATGGCCCGCCCAAGCGGCTTCAGCAAGGCATGTTCGGGAACAAACCATGAAAACCAAGATCGTCGCCACCATTGGCCCCGCCTCCAACAGCAGTGAAAAACTTCTGGCTCTGGCCGAAGCCGGAGTCAGCGTGTTCCGCCTCAATTTTTCCCACGGCGGCGCGGCGGACTTCGTGGCCATTATTGACCGCATCCGTGCGGTGGAGCGCACGCTGGCGCGGCCCATCACCATTATGCAGGATCTTTCCGGCCCCAAAATCCGCCTGGGCCTTCTGCCCGAAAAAACCATCAGCGTGAGCAAGGGCATGCGCCTGCTGCTGGGCCCCACGGACAAACGGGTAGCCGAAACCCCCTATCTGCCTTTTGACCACGACGTCATTCTGGAAAGTCTGGAACCCGGCGACCGCATGGTGCTGGCCGACGGCGGCCTGCAGTTTGCGGTGCGGGAACGGCGCGCCGACGGCCTGGTGGAACTGGAAGCGGAAAACGCAGGGCTTGTGACCTCCCGCAAAGGGCTGGCCCTGCCCGGCAAGGCCACCAAGGTGCGCGCCCTGACGGAAAAAGACAAAAAAGACTTGGCCGATGGCCTCAAACTGGGCGTGGACGCCGTGGCCGTTTCCTACGTGCAGACCGCCGACGACGTGCGGGAGGCCAAGGAGCTTATTGCCGCCGCCGGCAAGTGCGTGCCTGTGGTGGTCAAGCTGGAGCGGCAGAGTGCCGTGGACAATCTGGACGCCATTCTGCGCGAAACGGATGTGGTCATGGTGGCCCGCGGCGACCTGGGGGTAGAGTGCCCCCTGCCCCACCTGCCCGCCCTGCAAAAGCGCATTATCAGCGCTTGCAACAAGGCTTCCAAGCCGGTCATTGTGGCCACGCAGATGCTGCTTTCCATGGTCAACAGCCCCGCCCCCACCCGTGCGGAAACCACGGACGTGGCCAATGCCGTGTTGGACGGCGCGGACTGCGTCATGCTTTCGGAAGAAACGGCCATGGGAAATTTCCCAGTAGAAACAGTACGTTACATGCGCCGCATCACCGACGAAGCCGAATGCCTTCTGCTGCTCAACCGCAAGCTGGAGGAACCGGATGCGGACAAGGGCATACCGGAATTTCTGGCCTATTCCGCCTGCCTCCTGGCCGACAAGGCCGGGGCCAAAGCCCTGGTTTCGCACAGTCTCTCCGGCAGTTCGGCCCGGCAGGTTTCGGCCCGACGGCCTTCACAGCCGATCTACGCCCTGACCCCGGACCCAGTCACAGTCAAGGCCCTTAACTTTGTCTGGGGCGTGGAACCCGTGTTTGTGAAAAACCCCGAAGAAGAACCCAGCCACCTGATCCGGGCGGAAAATTTCATCCACAACAGCCCCACCTTTGCCCCCAACGATTGCGCCGTCATCACCGCCGGGCAGGTCAAGGGCTCCTCAGCTACGCCGCGCGGCACCAACCTTGTGAAAATATACTGGAAATGACCTATGGGCCAAAACGTCAGGGAAAGCCGCGCCATACCGCAGAACATCAATGAAGAATACTATCAGATCAGCGGCGAAATCCTTTCCAGCTTTCCCAAATACCGACCGCCTGTAGACCTTTTCAGCTTTCGCGAGGATATCGGCGTGCTGGCCCCCTATTGCAAAAAGGGCGTGCGGCTCAGCAACGAGCAGGTGGACGAGGTGGCCGCCCTTTGCGCCGAAGGCAACCTGTTTGTGGCCCGGTCCGACCACCCCATCTACTCGCGCCATATTGTCAAGCAGCTGGACCTGGTGCTGCAGGATCAGAACCTCAAGGAAGGGGAAATAGCGGATATCTGCATCCGCGCCCTGCTCCTGCGCTACGGGCACTTTGCGGAACAGCCGGTCAAGCTGGTTTTTGAACCTTTGTACCGCGACGTCATGGTGGTGACGGAATACCTGTGGAACGACCGCCACCGCTGCAATACCTTCATGCGTCGACTGTTCCGCGTCTACTCGCCCCCGCGCCACGCCATCAACACCATGATCGTGGGGCTTTGGCTCTGGCTGCAGATCATGGGCGAAATCCGCCGCCGCGACCTGGACCGCATGGCCCTGGCCCTGCTGTTGCACGATGTGGGCATGCTCAAGGTACCGGCCTTTCTGCTCAACAAGACCGGTCCCCTCAAGGCGGAAGAGCGGGAAAAAATCCTGCCTCACCCCCTGGTGGGCATCAAGCTCATGCAAAAGATGGACGTAGCTTTTGAGGAGCTGGTGCGGGCCTGTTTTGAGCACCACGAACGCCTGGACGGCTCCGGCTACCCGCAGCACCTCAAGGGCGCGCAGATCAGCCGGGTGGGGCGCATCACGGCCATTGCGGATTCCTTTGCGGCCATGATCTGCGACCGTCCCTATGGCCAGGGCAAGGAAATGCTGGCCGCCGCCAAGGAGCTGGCCGCCGATAGCCAGCACTATGACCAGGAAATGACCAATCTGCTGCTCACGGCCTTTTCCACCGGCGGCATCGGCCCCATGACGGATATGGACGCCGCAGTGGACGCCCCGGAAACTGCTACGGTCTGAACCAACGTTTTTTCAGATAAAAGCCAGGCGGCATCGGGGTAGCGCCCGATGCCGCCTGGCTTTTATCGTACCACGCTGCTTTGCGGAAAGCTGCCGAAGAGAGGGCCCTTAAAAAGGGCCCTCTCTCCGGAGCCTGTCTTCTGTAGTTACAGCCACCTATCAGCCGTTCAATTGCCGAGAGATTTCCATCGCCTTGGCCTGCTCGTCAAAATCGGCAAAACCCGAATGGTGCAAGGCGTCCAGCACGGTTTCGTCCCAATTCCACGTGGCATATATCACCGGCTTGTGGAAGGTGGAACGGAAGCTCTGGAGATCCGCACGGTAGAAGTCTTCTTTGGGCGTATCCAGGTGTTCGCGGAACTGCTCGTGGCGGCGCTGCAGCTCGCCCTCATACCATTCCTGAATATCCTGAGGTTCCTTGTATTTCTTGAGGATGTGTCCGTAGCCGTTGCGCTCCATAAGGTCAGCCAGACGCTTATGGTGCTGCTGGCCGAGCCATGCGCCCAACTGGGAGGTGGGAATGTTTTCGCCTTCCACCGCGGCAATATCAAACACGGTCTGGTAGTAGGTATCCGGCACCACAGAGGCGGACGTGATGCCCGCAATGGCTACCAGGCCGCGCAGAATAAGGCTGTTGGAAACGCCCTGCCCGCAGAAGCCCACCTTTTTGCCATATTTCAGTCCAGTAAAGATGCTGACCAGAATAGCCCAGACCACAGCGGGGTCTTCTTCATCATAGATGTGGGACAGACGGGCGTTGTCGCGGTCCGTGGCCAGAACCATCTGGGTCATGTCGTTGGAGCCGATGGAGAAACCGTCGAACTCCGAAATAAACTGCTTGGCCAGGATGGCATTGGAAGGCAGCTCGGACATGAGGATGATTTTAAGGCCATCTTGCCCACTCTTGAGCTTGTGCACCTGTTCCAGATAGCTGCGCATGGAGCGGGCTTCTTCCAGGGTACGCACAAAAGGCAGCATGAGGCGCAGGTTGTTGCCGCCGTAGACGCCGCGCGCCAGCTTGAAGGCTTCTATTTCCCAATCGTGAATATTGCGCGAAACGCCGCGATAGCCCAGCATGGGGTTGTCTTCCACATGCTCGAAGAGGTTGCCGCCCAGCAGATTGCGGTATTCGTTGCTCTTGAAGTCTGTAGTACGGTAGGTAATGGGCTTGCCATAGAAGGCCATAGCAAAAAGCGCCAGATTCTGGGCCAGGGTCTGCACATAGTGCTCCTTGCCCGTGCGGAAGCCGCGCGACTTGATGAGAGCGCGGATTTTTTCCGGCAGATTGCGCACATCGTCCATTTCTTTTTTGAGGCCGGTGCGCAGGCCCACTTCTTCGCGCAGGTGACGGATATTGTCGCGCAGGCGAGTCACGGCGGGCAGGTCTTCAATGCGGTGCACATGAGCTTCCACGGCGGCCTCGATTTCGGCCATGCGTTTAGCCGCTTCGGGGTCCGCGGGGTTGAGCAGGGCCAGCTCATCGTCATAGCCCATGATGATGCGCACATGATCGGCCAGATCCGGCGAGGTCTTGAGCACTTCGATGCGGCGGGAGGCCAGCTCCATGTGCTGGTCGATTTTGTGGTCCAGCTCACGCATCTTGCGGTGCTGCAACAGCACTTCTTCGGCGCTGAGGCTCTTGTCGGCGTCGGCCAGAGCGTCCACTTCGGCGGCCAGGCCGGTCACTTCGCCCACGTACTCGCGCAGGTTAAAGTTAAAGACAATAAGGCCCGTGGCCATTTGTTCGCGCAGCACCTTGGAAAGGCGGTTTTCCAGCTCCTTGAGCTTGGTCCGCACCACGCCTTCCAGCTCGCCCTTGTCAAAGGCTTCCAGGGCCTGCGGGTGCACGCCAATGTTGCCCAGCATGAATTCCGCGCGCAGCAGGCCCACTTCAAACTGCGGGAAGTTACGCAGGCGCGAGAGGAACAGAGCCTGCCCCACATCGGCCAGCACCAACCCCACCTTGGTTTTGGTGGGGGGTAATTTGGCCACGTCCATTTCGCCACCCACCTGATGCAGGGGCAGCAGCCCGCGAAAGACCCGGCCGCGCGTGCCGTCCACGGTCACTTCTACCCCGTCCAGAGCGCGCAGCACATCCAGGCGTTGGATGCCGATGACGGCGGCGATGCCCAGCTCACGCGAGGTAATGGCCGCGTGGCTGGTGTCGCCGCCCACGTCGGCCATGATGGCTGATGCCACCCGCATGCCCGGCACCATGTCCGGATCAGTGCGTTCGGCAGCCAGCACATCGCCCTTGGCAATTTTGTTCAGCTCCAGAGCGGAGCGCAAAAAGCGCACCGTGCCCTGCCCCGCCCCGCGTGAAGCGCCGTTGCCTTCCACCAGCACTTCGGCTTCGGCGGCGGCTTTGGCGTCCACCTCACGCCGCCGCATGAAGATGGTGCTGGGGTGCAGCTCCAGATCTTCATTCCAGCGGGTTTCGGGTCGGGCCTGCACGAACCAGAGCCGGTCTTTGGCGTCAATACAGAATTCCGTATCCATGATAATGCCGCCGTAAGCCTTGCTCACGGCGCGCACGCCTTCAGCCACGCGTTCGGCCTGGCTCAGAGAGAGGGCCCAGCGCAAGGCTTCCAGCTCAGAGACTTTCTCTTCTCTGGTGCCGCCGCGTTCGTCGTAAACGATGCGCATGTCCTTGCAGCCCATCTGACGGATGACCACTTCGCCGCCGTCGTCACGCTGAAAGACGTAGAGCTTGTCAGGCGTGACCTTACCGCCCACCACAGCTTCGCCCAGGCCGTAACTGGCGTCTATGCTGACCAGATCCTTGCGGTCCGTGCCGCGGCAGCCCGTGGCCGTGTCGGCGGAAAAGGCCGTGCCGGAAATGACGGGGTTGATCATCTGCATCATGCAGACGGAAAGAGAAGTGTGCTCAATGGCCCATTCTTCCTTGGCCGTGGTGGCGATGGATTCGTCGCCCGTTTCTTCGGCTTTGGCCAGAGCGTCAAGGATGGCCTCGCGCCTGTAGGTCATGGAGCGCAGATTATAGGCCGAGGAGCAGTCCCAGTGGTAGGCTTCCACCACTTTGTCCTCACCCACCATATTCAGATACGTGTCCTGCAGGCCGGCGAAGGCCTTTTTGCGGGAGTCTTCGCCCGCCGCTGAGGAGCGCACGGCCACGGGGGTCATGTCGTCCTCATTTTCCTTGCAGATGGCGCGATACGCGCTGCGCACGGCCTCGTCCACCTCGGTCGGCAGGGTAACGGACAAAATGGCGGCCTGTACCATAACCGAACGTTTGCGCAGCTGGTCAATGCCTTCGGGCGAAGTGGCAAAGCCCTCCACCACATTATTAATGAAGGTGCGCAGCTTGGTGTGCGACTGCTCGCCTTCAGCCTGGGCCGCCAGGTGGATTTGTTTGCCCAGCTGACGGACAAATTTCTGCAGGAAATCCGGATCCTGGTTAATTTCCGGGTCATTCCAGTCGATGCGGCCGTATTCGCGGTCCACAACACTGCGCACCACCCGGCCGTTGACCTTGGTTTCCTCCAGCACACGGTGGAAAGCCAGGGACGAAACGGCACGAAAGTGGGGGGCCTGGATGCCTTCAATCTGGCTTATGAGCGCCGTATTATAGTTTTTACCACCAACAAGCAGTTCCGCTTCCGGCCCAAGTTGTACGATGTCCGCTCCGGTGAGCACCAGTTTTTTCTGGATGGACTCGGACGCGGCGGTCTTGGGTTTGGGTTGGGCGGGTTTGGCGGCGGGACTTTTGGCCATGACTTCCTCCGGGTTGGGAATCAGCGATCAACCGGTGAAATTGTATCGTGACAGTACCGAACTGTCCACCAGGCGCGCACGCCGTGGGGCAGTCCACAGCGGCGTGCCGGCCCACACCCAGGCGGGCCGGCCGCACGCTACCCTATGCGGGAACCGCAATACGGGCAAAAGGCGATATTGTCCATAGGGATGGGCTGGCCGCAGGCCTCGTTGGGGCAAATGCGCGGCACCGGCCCCAGCTCCACAATGAGTTCGCCCTCCCGCACAGAAACCATTTGCTTATTTTCCTTGAAGTCCGCCGTTTTGAGTACCCGTTTGACGATGCCGTCCACGGGGGCCAACACGGCTTTCTCCTGCTTCATAATGGAGACGTTAAACAGTTCCTCCCCGGCCTTGACCAGGTCGCCGGGGTGCACATACATGACCCAAAGGTCGCCGTTGCTCGGCGCGGCCACATGGAACTTGTTGGCCGGGTCGGCCATGAGCGTACTCTTGACGCCGCCGCCCGTGGGCTGGCGCACCTGCACCTCACAGCTCATGAATTCCGAATCCAGCACATAACGGCAGATGGACAGGCCGGCGTTGTCCGGTTCGGAAATGCTCAACAAAAGCAAGTGGTGCGGTTTGCCGCTGCTGTCGTTGAAGTAGAGATCCTGCCCCACCTTGAGCCCTTCAAACCAGACGTGCAAGGGCAGATTGTTGGGGTCGCCGAATTTGGCCCGGAACTGGATGGTCTTGAGCGCGTCCGCCGGATGGTTAAGGTAAAGCACAAATTCTTCGGCGTTGGGCTTGCGTTTGAGGATATCCGTACAGGCCTTCTCCTCCGCCGCCAGGTTCACGTCGGCCAGGGAATCCAGAGGCGAAGCCTCGGTACGGTTGGCCAGGGCGTTCTTCCAGTCCGATCCGAAGGCGCTTTGATAGACCCAGTCGGCCGGGAAGCCCAGAGGCAACCGCCCGAACTTGCCCAGCAGCAGATTGCGGAAAGCGTCGTTGCAGTCCCTATAGATGGCGAGCCGCGCCTTGCGCATCTCTGCGCTCAGCTCCGCTTCGGGCACGCGGGTCACCTGGCCCAGCACCTCCAGCAGATAGCGCACCTCGTCTTCGCCGCCGCGCTTCCAGGCCCCCGTCACGGCCAGGAAGGCCGTGTTCCAGGTGATCTGCGAGCCCGGCGTCACGTCGTGATAGCGCACGATCTGCCGCGTGCCCTCCAGAAACTTGAGCATGTAGGGCAACAAATGGATGTAGCCCTGCTTCATGGCCCCTTCCTGCGAAGAAGAGGTGGCCCCGCCGGGCATGCCGTGCCGGGTGACGTCATAGTCTATGCCCTGGAAGTACGGCGCACAGTAGCGGTCATAATAGGGCATGATCTGCTTGCAGACAAAGTTGGCGTCGCGGATGGCGTTTTTGTCCAGCTGGCAGGTCAGGCCCAGTTCGTCTTCCATATAGGCCACGGTGGCAAGCACGTCGCCCTGACCGTAGGACCGCACCGCCGAGCCCAGCCCCACATCGATGATGTGCGCTCCGGCCTTGGCGGCCGCACCGCAGGACGGCACAAACAGCCCGTCCGTATAGTGCCGGTGGTAGTGCAGCACAAGCTCCGGCCAGGCCTTGCGCAGGGCGCTCACCAGCTCCGTCATAAAGCGCGGTGGGCAGACGCCGCCCATGTCTTTGAGGCCCAGGATAATCTGACGCGCGGCGGCCTTTTTGTCCTTGCCCATGATATTGGCCACCATGCCCAGGATGGCTTCAGTGACGCCCAGATAGTGCTTGACGTCAAAGCCTTTGGCCCAGGACATGGAAAGCGCCGGCTCAAAAATGGCCTCTTTGCGGTCCATGACCACTTCAGCAATGGGCCGCATATTTTCCACATGGTTAAGGAAATCGAAACAGCGCACCACCTGGTAGTGGTCGCAGATCATCTCGCCCGTGACGCGCATAAGGTTGCGCGGCTGCGGCGTGTAGCCCAGCACGTTGGTGGAGCGCACCAGCAGTTGCTTGAGCGTCTTGGGGGCAAAGCTGTTCCACTCCTTTGCTTCGGTGAAAGGGTAGGTCATGTTGGCCATCATGGCCACGTGAAAATGCGCGCCGCCGCCGTTTTCAATGGAAAAATAGCCCGCATTGTCCAGGTATGGACCAATAAGCCTGTCCTCGGCCAACCGAAAACGGTTGCCGGAATTGGACTGGGTGAAGTCGCGCGGCGTGGTGTCGGTAAAATGCACGTTGCCCGAATGGCGGATATAGTCCAAGGTGGCCGTGCGGTCCCCTTGAGGATAGGGCGAGGCCTGCCGCCGCACGGCACTGCTGATGGGCGGCAGCACCGGCTCAAAGGGGCCAAGCACCGGGGTATCTGCCGAGCGGTACTGCCCCAGCTGCACATAGGGGTTGTAGCCCTTGGCCGAGATTTCGGCCACCAGACGCGAAAGCCGTTCGCCCTCCGGAGCCAGATCCGTGTAGACCATGAGCTCCGGATGGTCGGCGATGAAGTTGGTATTGATGCCGCCCTTACGGAACAGGGCATGCTTGATGACCTGCCGGAAGAAGGGAATGGTGGTCTTGATGCCGCCGATGACATATTCCCCCAGGGCGCGGTCCATGATGCCCAGGGTCTTTTCCCAGTCGTGAGCGTAGGCGATGAGCAGCGCGCCCGCCGAATCATAGTTGGCCGGAAATTCGTAGCCCGCGCTGATGTTGGAATCCAGCCGCACGCCGGGGCCGCCGGGCGAAACATAGCGCGAAATGAGCCCGGAATTGGGGGCGAAGTTGTCCTGCGGGTTTTCACAGTTAATGCGTACCTGCATGGAACAGTAGGAGGGCCGCAGATTTTCTTCGCGGTAACGCAGCTCTGCGCCGAAGGCCACGGCAATCTGCTCTTCCACCAGGTCAATGCCGTAGCGACACTCGGTAATGCCGTGCTCCACCTGCAGGCGGGTGTTCACCTCAATGAGGTAGGGCGTGCCGTCAGGCATAACCAGGAACTCCACCGTAGCCAGGGAGTGATACCCCACGGCCTTGATCAGCCGACGAGCGTAGTCCTTGAGCTTTTCCCGCAGGTTGCGGGTAATGCCCGACCAGGGCGAAGGGGTGATTTCAATGAGCTTCTGGTGGTTGCGCTGCACGGTACAGTCGCGTTCGTCAAAGGCGAATACGTTGCCGTACATGTCGGCAATGACCTGAATCTCAATGTGCCGCACGTCGGCCAGAAATTTTTCCACAAACAGCCGTGGGTTGCCAAAGGAAGCCTGGGCCATGGTGGAAGCCTTGAAAAAGGCGTCTTCCAGCTCCGCTTCCTTATGAATGGCAAAAATGCCTCGGCCGCCGCCGCCGCCTTCGGCCTTGAGCATGATGGGCAAGCCGATTTCGGCAATAATCTTGCGGGCCGTTTCCACATCCACAGCGCCGTCAGAGCCGGGCACCACGGGAATGCCCAGCTTGCGGGCCACCTGCCTGGCCTGCACCTTGTTGCCCAGCAGGTTCATGGCCTCGGCGGTAGCGCCGATAAAGGTAATGCCGGCCTCTTTGCAGCGCTGCGGAAAGCGCGTGTCTTCAGAGGCAAAACCCCAGCCGGGGTGGATGCCTACCACGCCGCGCTGTTTGGCCTTGTCGATAATGCGGTCAATATCCAGGTAGGCCCGGGGCTCAGGGCCCAGCAAGACCAGCTCCTGCGCCGTGGCCGCCGCGGGGGCGGTCTTGTCCACATCGGTAGCGGTCATGGCCGCCACGGCATCAAACCGCTCCCGGATGGAACGGCAGATGCGCCGGGCCGGGATACCGCGGTTGGCGACAAGAATAACCTTGCCTTTCAAAAATTCCTGCACTTCCGCAAATGTCTTGTTGGCCATGCCTTTTCTCAGCCCTTTCCCGCCAAAGCACCGCCCTGGCGTCTGCTTCGGCGCGGCGGCACAACGCCCCGCGCCGTTTTCGTGGGCGGCCCGGACAACGTTTTGCCCGGGCACCCTGCCCGTGTGCCGCCCCGCGCCGCAGCCGCAAAAACAACTGCGGGCACAGACGAAAAAGCCCCCGCTTCAGCCCCCGCGCCGGAGACTGCCGCAAAAAAACTCTTCCACGCGCGCCCCCGTATCCAGAAGCACGCCGCCTGAGGCGCCCAAGCCCTCCAGACGTCCCCGCGTCACCTGGCCGTCGTCGTGCAGCTCCACCGTGAGGCCCCGCCAAAGCAGCACCTCGTCCAGCCCTTCCCGCCACCTCTCTAAAAAAGAGTGGTCGTTGTTATATGCCGAATACAGGCATATTACAAGTTGTTGCCAGAGAGCCTCTGCTGTGGGAATATGTTTGGTTGCGCCTTTGCCCCCCACGCCGGCCTCCGCAAGGCAAATGGCCTCCAGAGCCGCCCCTGCCCGCAGCTCGGCCGCATCCGGAGCCCAAACCACGTCAAGCCCCACCCCGGCCAGCAGCACGCCGCCCCGCTCCTCCAGCAACACGCCCGCCAGCTTGCGCGGATTTCCCGCCGCATCGGCCAGCACCAGATCATTGGGCCATTTGAGTTCCACGGGCCAGCCCATGCCCCGCAGCGCCCTGACCAGCAGCACCCCCATGGCCGGCCCTGCAGCGCTGCCGACAAAAGGCGATGCGCACGGCAAGCGCAGCACCGCGTACAGATTGCCTGCCGGCGAACGCCACTGCCGACGCAACTGCCCCCGCCCTGCCGTCTGCACTACGGCCTGCACACTTTCCCACGGAGAGAGCCACCCCCGTTCCGCCAGCCTGCGCGCCGTGTCCAGGCAAGATTCCACCTGCCCGAAACGCCAGACCCTGGGGCAGCCTTCCCGCAGCGCTGCCGCGCCGCGGCTTCCATCACACTGCGAACTCTGGTACGCTTTGTCCATGCAACTCTACCTCGTGGGCGGCGCCGTGCGCGACATGCTGCTGGGCCGCACCCCCATTGAACTGGATTTTGCCTTTGACGGCAGCGCACAGGAATTTCTGGCCGCGCAGCCTGACGCCTATATGGTGGGGCACAGCGTGCACGTCTGCCTCTGGCGTGGCCGGGAATGCATGCCTCTGCACGGCGGCAGCCCGGAAGCGGATCTGCGCCGCCGCGACCTGACCATCAACGCCCTGGCCCTGGGCAGCGACGGCATAATCCACCTGCACCCCCAGACCGTGCAAGACTTGCAAGACCGACTCCTACGCCCGGCCGCGGCCACGTCCTTTGCCGACGACCCTACCCGCGTTTTCCGCCTGGCCCGTTTTGCCGCTCTCTGGCCCGACTGGCGCATCGACGCCGCAGCCTTCGCCCAGATGCGCGCTCTGGCCCCCGCTGCCCTGGCCGCCCTCCCGGCAGAGCGCGTGGCCCGCGAGCTGCGCAAGGCCCTGGCCGCTCCGGTTCCAGGGCGTTTTTTCCGCGTCCTGGCCCAGGGCAATGCCCTCACCCCCTGGTTTGCGGAGCTTCAGACCGCCCGCGCCGTCCCGGCAGGCCCTGCGCGCTGGCACGCCAACAGCGTCTTTGGCCACAGCCTGCGCCTGGCCGACCAGCTGGCCGGCGATCCTTTGGCCGTGTGGATGGCCATCTGCCACGACCTGGGCAAAATCAACACTGACCCCACCCTGCTCCCCCACCACTACGGCCACGAACAGCGCGGCGTGCCCTTGGCGCTGCAACTGGCCCAACGCCTGCGCCTGCCCGGCGTCTACGCCAAGGCCGGCGCCCTCGCCGCCGCCGAACACATGAAGGCCGGCATATTTCACTCCCTGCGCACCGGCACCCGCCGCGACCTGCTCTGGCGCGTGCACCGCGCGGGGCTCGAAGAACCCTTCTGGAAACTAGCCGACGCCGACAGCGGCGCAGACATCCGCCGCACTGCCCAGGCCCAACTCCAGGCCCTGCTGCCCGTGACCCTGCCCCCGCACTGGCGCAACCGCGGCGCGGACAGCGCCCGCCGTCTGCGCGAACTCCACTGCCAGGCCTTGGCCGCTCTGCGCGATGGAGAGGAGTAAAGTTTTTGTGGGGGGAAGGGAACTTTTGTGAACAAAAGTTCCCTTCCCCCCACGCCCCCACCCTTCAAAAAACTTTTTTCAGCCGGACCGCCCAAGGCGTACCCCAACGGATGGGATATGCTGCGCAAACGGCCCCGCCGTTGGCGCGCTTCAAAAAGGCCTTGTCTGTCCCTGCAAAGCCGCGTCGGCCGCCGCAACAAAACCGGCGCAGAGGCCGTCCATGGCCGGGCCATGGTCCAAACCGCACAAATGCCCCATGCCGTGGGCCAGCAGACGCAGGCAGTGCACTGCGGGCTCCTGGCCGTAGAGCAGACATTCCCGCCGCAAGGTGTCCAGAGAAAGCAGCAACGCGCCCGGCAAGCTGGCGTCGCCGGGAAAGGACAGCACATTGGTAGGCCCCACGCAGCCGAGAAAGCGCCGGTTGGCCGCGCTGATGCCCGCGTCGTCCAGAATGTGCAGGTCAACGCCGCACGGAGGGAGCACTGCGCGGCGGTCTCCTTGCGCAGCCCGCAGCATGGCCGTCAGCACGCGGGTCAGAACGCGTTGATCCAAGGGCAGCAGCCAGGCCAGGGCGGGCGTGCCCGGCACCACCCGCACGGCCGGCCCCCCGGCATTGCGCGCCGCGTTCATGGCTTGGAAAGGCCTGCATTGGCGGTCTGGGCAGAAGTCTGGGCAGCGGTCTGGGCAGCGGTCTGGGCCGCCGGGGCCGCAGAGGCTGCGGAAAGCCCCGCAGACAACGTCGCCGCAGGTGCTGCCGTCGTTGCCGGAGAAGCTGCCGCAGCTGCCGTGGGCGACGCGGTCGGACGGCCCTCCGCCTTGGGCGTGGGGCGGGCAGGGGCCGGGCGGGGCTGGGCGCGATTTTCCGCAGGCCTGCCGTCTGCGGCGCGGGCCTCAGACCCTTTGCCTTCAGCCGCTTTGCCATCCGTTTTAGACGCGCCGCCTATCCGGGCTTCAGGATAAGCAATGCGCTGGTGGAACAGCCCGGTGAGAATGCGTTGGAAGTTTTCGCTCAGGTAGTGCAGGTCTTTGAAAGTCAGTTCCGATTCATCCAGCTGTCCTTCAGAAAAAATGCCCTTGATAATGGTATCGATATGGCTTTTGATGCGCGCGGGCGTGGGGTCGGTGAGTGTGCGGCTGCTGGCTTCCACCGAGTCGGCCAGCATGAGGATGGCGGCTTCTTTGGTTTGCGGACGCGGGCCGGGATAATTGTAGTCCGATTCGCGCGGCTTTTCGCCCAGATTGACGGCTTTCTGGTAAAAATAACGGATCAGGCGGGTGCCGTGGTGCTGCCCAATAATATCCGTAATCTCCTGCCCCAGTTTATAGCGCTCGGCCAGCTCAATGCCCTTCTTGACGTGCGAGAGCAGAATAAGCGCGCTCATGGAAGGGGCCAGTTTGTCGTGCTTGTTGGGGCCGCCGAACTGGTTCTCAATAAAATATTCCGGATAGGAAAGTTTGCCCACGTCATGGTAAAGGGCCGCCACCTTGCACAGCAGGCTGTTGGCCCCTATGGCTTTGGCCCCGGCCTCCACCATGTTGGCCACCACCAGAGAGTGGTGGTAGGTGCCGGGCACGGTGACCATCAACTCCTGCATGAGCGGCTGTTCCAGGCTCATGAGCTCCATAAGGCGGAAGCGCGTGCTGTAGCCGAAGCTCAGCTCCAGCACGGGGCTCACGGCAAAGAGCAGAATAAGGGAAATAAGGCTGTTCAGGCACACGGCCAGCAGTTGCATGGGCACTTCGGGCAGGGTCGTCTGAGAAAGAAAGGCTGCACCCAGCCAGATGCAGATTTGGCCAATGGTCAGGGGCACAAGACTCCAGACCACGTCCTGACGGCTCTGGGCGGAGGTCACCAGCCAGGTGGCCAGCATGCCGCCCAGAAACTGGTACAGAAAATAAGAAAAATCCTCCTGAAACATGAGCATGGTAAAAAAGGACAGCAGCAGCCCCATGGTGCAGTAGCGCCGGGCCGCAAAGACCATGGCCACCAGACCCACGGCCCCGGCCACGGGATAGCCCAGGTTCAGGGCATTGAGCACAGTCACGCTGTCCAGGCGTGAGCCCAGCACATACACAAACTTGGCCCCGCCGCAGCACAGCAGCAAAATGAGTGAAATGAGCAGCATGTCCTTGCAGCGCAGCGGCGTGCCCGGCTTGCCGCTGGGGGCCACGAAAAACCCTATGGAAAGCAGCAGAGAAAAGGCGAAAGCTCCGGCGGTAATGTTCCAGTGCATGGGGTCTGCAGCGGATTTGTACAGCGTCTGCAGTTTGATCTGCTGTTCTCGGCTGACCCGTTCGCCCCGCCGCAGAAGCAGCTCGCCCTTTTGAATCTGATAAAGGACGGGCTCCACTGTGGAAATCACGGCGCTGCCGCGCTTTTGCGTGGCCTCGCGGTTGAGGGTCAAAGAAGCGGGCATGGTGGCCGAAAGCAGAATGTTGATAGCCCGACGCGACTGCGGATTCAGACTGGGCTCCCGCCGGATGTGGGAGGAAATCTCGGCCAGAAAGGACTGCACGTCCGGCAGATTGGTCACGTCCGGACGCAGCAGTTCCGTATTGGCGTCCAGGTTACGCACAATGACCCCGGAGCGCCCCACCCTGGCCTGCCGTATATCGCTCACCAGACCTTCGGCCATATGATCACGGATGCTGGGCAAAAGCACTTTGAGCAGATAGGTCTGTACTTCCGGCTGGGCCAGTTCCGGCAGGATTTCATCGGCCACGGCCGGGGTCAGGTCTTCCACCAGACGCGGCAGGGGGCCGCTGTGGGCCGCCTTGAAGTCGCTGCCCGCGTTGAGCGTGCGCAAAATCTCCACAATGCGGTTCTGAAAGGCGGTATAGGGCTCCAGGCTCAGGTCATAGACCGGCGGCTGCAGCAACAGCACCTGCTTGCGCCGGGCCTTGGTAGCCTGGGCGTCCTCCACCAGCAGGTCGCGATCGGCAATGACGTCTGAGTCCGCCACCTGCCCGGCCACATAAACCCTGGGCACCACTTCAAAATTAGCCCCGGCCAGCAGCGAAAGCAGCAAAAGCGTGCCCCACAGAGCGGCCAGCCCCCAGCCGCAACGGTGCCGGGCGCGCAACAGGCGAAAAAGCGCCAGAATGCTAGCGGGGCGTGTCGACTTTTTCGGCGTGATCATAGGCGGTTACAATGGCTCCCACCAGAGGATGACGCACCACGTCGGCCTTGGTGAAGCGGTGCACGGCCAGGCCGGGCACCTGGGTGAGAATATCCAGGGCGTGGATGAGTCCGGAGCGCGGACGCTGACCGCCGGGTTGCACGGGCAGGTCGATCTGCGTGGTGTCGCCCGTCACCACCATGCGTGAGCCAAAACCCATGCGCGTCAGAAACATCTTCATCTGTTCCTGTGTGGTGTTCTGGGCCTCATCCAGAATGATGAAGGCGTCGTTGAGGGTGCGCCCCCGCATAAAGGCCAGCGGAGCCACTTCTATGGAACCCACTTCCATCATGGAGGCTACCTTGGGCTGGGGCATCATGTCGTGCAGCGCATCGTACAGAGGGCGCAGATAGGGGTTGACTTTCTCCGCCAGATCGCCGGGCAGAAAGCCCAGGCGTTCCCCGGCCTCCACTGCCGGGCGGGTGAGCACAATGCGTTTGACCCTGTGCTGCTGCAACATGGAAAGTGCCATGGCTACGGCCAGATAGGTCTTGCCCGTGCCCGCCGGCCCCACGGCGAAAACCAGCTCATAGCGCCGCAAAAGGTCCAGATAGGTGCGTTGGGCCACATTGCGCGCGGTCACGGTTTTGCGCGGGGTATTCACAAACACCGCATCCCGAAAAATCTGTCCCAGATTCAGGCCGGGGTCGCCGCGCAGCATCTCGTAGGCGCGGGCCATATCCTGCTGGCTCAGCGGCACGCCGCCGCGCAGCAGATCATACAGCTGCACAAAGACGTTGCAGAGGGTTTCGCGCACCTGCGGGTCAGGGGCATCCACAATCAGGCTGGCCCCCCGGCTGGTGATGCGCGCGCCACTGGCCGCGGCCAGCAGTTCCAGATGCGCGTTGCGCGGTCCGAAAAGCTGGTTGGCCACTACAGGGTCGTCAAAAGCGACCGATTCCGCCCCGCCGGATTTCGCGCCGGCGGTTTCTGGCGTGGTCAAACGTACTACCATGCCGGTCCTCTAGCCTATTTCAGTTCCCCTGTCCATCAGGACGAACCCCACGCCGCAGCCCCGGCACGGCAGGCCCTGCGGCCGCCGCGTCCGGCAGGGCCAAGCCTGCCCGGCAAAAAAATCCTGGCACAAAAAATGCTTCACCTCCGGTACGCGACCAGCACAGCCGTGCAACGGCAAAAACCGCCGCCGGCGTCTTTTTGCAGGAGGCCCCATGAGCATATCCAGCATCAGCAGCAGCTACACCAGCGCTCTGTACCAGTGGCAAAACCAGCAGCTTACCAGTTCGGGCAGCACCAGCTCACAGAGCTCCGCCAGCAGCAGCCTGAGTAGCCTGCTCGGCAGCTACTCCATCACCAGCCAGGTTTCCAGCATGGTGGAGCTGACCCAGTATGCCATGGACGCCATGGGCCTGTCTGACGACAGCCGGGTGACCTTCAACCAGATCCTCAAGTACCGCGACCAGCTCACCAGCGAATTTAACGCCAGCGTGCAGGAAGGCCTCGCGGACCTGGGGGTGAGCGACCCAGAAGGCGTCACCTTCACCCTGGCGGCGGACGGCAGTCTGACCGCCAGCAGCAGCAACGCCGCAGACCAGAAAAACGTCCAGTCCTGGCTTACGGCCAACCCCGACCTGGGCACAAGCCTGCGTGCCGCCCTGACTGCGGCTGGTGTGGATGCCGACGCCGCCGTAAGTATGACCGTGGACAGCAAAGGCGCGCTCACTGCCGCGTCTGTGGGCGACGCCACGGACGCCGCCAGCCTGGCCACGGCGCAATCTGTGCTGCATACAAGCGCACTGGGGTCCACCCTGTACTCCGGCATGACCGACCTGGGCGTGGACGCCGACGCCACTTTCACCATACAGGTCAACGACGACGGCACCGTCACCATTGCCGGCGCAGGCGACGACACCGAAGAAATCCAGCGCTTCTTTGACAACAATCCGGATCTGGTCAAAAAATACCGGCAGATCGATGCTCTCTCCGGTCTGGACGACGCCCGCAAGGCCCTGCAGGTCTCCCCTTCGGAGCTGCGCAAGCGCATTCAGGTGGAATCCATGGCCGCCTGGTGGTCTTCATCCGACAGCGCCAGCTCCTACTTCGGCAACTACAGCGATACGGACGGCCTCTCCCTTCTCGCTGGTCTCAATCTAAGTGTATAACTGGATATTTTTATGGATGAAGGGGAACTTTTGCGAGCAAAAGTTCCCCTTCATCCATAACCCCATCCCTGCAAAAAGCGCTTTTCTCTGCACCTGGCGGACGGCAGGCGTGAACAGGGAATGCGAACCCTGAAGTAGCATGGTTGTTCTGGAGCAGATTATCTTTGCAAATAGGTATTCTCAGAGGTAATGGCACGCTCGTTCCGGCGCTTAACCGCACAAATACATAGCGCTGCTGTCTTCACCTGTAGCTTCCTTTGTCGTAACGGGCCAAGCGCCTGCGCCGCAACGGCTGAAGCTGCGCTTGCGTCTCCACGATGGGCATCTGCTTACGAACCGCCAGGGCATTGCAACGGAGAATGCCCTATTGCAGCTTCTGATGCAGAAGCTGATTGACCAGGGCGGGATTGGCCTTGCCCCTGGTAGCGCGCATGACCTGCCCCACAAAAAAACTCATGAGCTTGGTCTTGCCGCCCCTGAAGGCGGCCACCTCGTCGGGATTCTCGGCCAGCACCGTGTCCACGGCGGCTTCCAGCGCGCCCGTATCCGAAATCTGGCCCAGGCCCTTTTCCCGCACATAGGCTTCAGGCATGGCCCCGCTACGGAACAAATCGCCGAAGATGTCGTTGGCGATCTTGGCGCTGATGACGCCCTTGTCCACCAGCGTGACCAGTTGGGCCAGGGCCTCCGGTTTCATGGCCCAGTCTGCGGCATCTGCGGGGTTGCGATCATTGGCGTGGCATTCCCGCAGCAACGGGCCGAGAATAAAGTTGGCCACTTTGCGGGGCTCGGCCTTCTGTGCTGCGGCCTCGAAAAAGTCCGCCAGACCGCGCCCCTGCACCAGCACCTCCACTTCCGCCTCAGCCAGGCCGGTCATGGCCGCAAAACGCCGGGCGCGGGCCTGGGGCAGCTCCGGCAGGGAGGCGCGCCAGGCTTCCAGGTCTTCTGCCGCAATTTCCACGGGCAAAATGTCCGGGTCCGGAAAATAACGGTAGTCGTGGGCTTCCTCCTTGCTGCGCATGGAGGCCGTGCTGTTTTTGGCCGCGTCGTAGAGGCGCGTTTCCTGCACTACGCTGCCGCCTTCGTCCAGCACGTCCTGCTGGCGGGCGATCTCGTACTCAATGGCCCGTTGCACGTTGCGGAAAGAGTTGAGGTTCTTGAGCTCCGTGCGCGTGCCAAAGGCCGTCTGCCCCACGGGCCGCAGCGAAACGTTGGCGTCGCAACGAAAGCTGCCCTCTTCCATATTGCCGTCGCACACGCCCAGATAAGTGACAATACTGTAGAGCGTCTTGAGATAGGCCACAGCCTGGGCCGCGGAACGCATGTCCGGCTCCGAAACGATTTCCACCAGGGGCGTGCCTGCGCGGTTCAAATCCACATAGCTCAGGTTTTCGCCCTGGGCGTGGATGTTCTTGCCCGCGTCGTTCTCCATGTGGATGCGGGTGATGCCGATGCGGCTCACCCGGCCGTCGGCCTCAATATCCAGATAACCCTGCTCGCAAATGGGCAGCTCAAACTGCGAAATCTGATAGCCGGCGGGCAAATCCGGATAAAAATAATTTTTCCGGGCGAAAACGGAACGCCGGTGCACCGTGCAGTTGGTGGCCAGGCCCACCAGGGCAGCGTAGTGCACTGCCTGGCGGTTGGGCACGGGCAGGGCCCCAGGCATGCCGGCGCAGACTTCGCAGACGTTGGTGTTGGCGGGCTGCCCAAAGGTGGTGGGGCAGGAACAGAACAGCTTGGAGGCCGTGGCCAGTTGCACGTGCACTTCCAGGCCGATGACGACTTCATACGCGGCCATAAATACCCTTACTCCTCAAGCGGGGCCACGCCCCGTGGTTGCGTCCTTGTCCGCCCGCGCGGCGGCCTGCGCGGCAGCCTCAGCGGGTGATGCTGGCGTCAAAATATTTGCCCACCCCATATTCGCCCCGGCGGAAGAACAGGTGGGGCGCGGGGCCGATGATTTGCATCTCACGATTCCTGGCCTGCACCTCCATGGCGATGCGCATTTCCTTGGTGCAGCCCGTGGAGAAGGTGGCGTCCTTGCCGGACCAGCGCGGCGGCACCTTGCGCCCCAGCAGGGTGAAGCTCTCTTCAATGTCTTCAACAGTCTGAAAACGCCAGACGTCGATAAAACCACTGCGCTGCACCTGCTCCCACATATACATGAGGTCGTCGCCGTCCATGCCGTCCACAAAGTGCTCCGCAGGATTGATGATCAGAATATTATCCATTTTTTCGCGCAGACTGTCCACAAAGGCCCGCACCAAGGCAATGGCCGTGGCCGTTTCGCCGGGGATACTGCCGATAATGCAGCTGTAAAACATAACCGTGCGGCCCTGCGCCTTGGCCGCGCGCATGGTGGCGATAATGCCTTCCGCATGGCTGGTGATGTCGGCCTCGCCGCATTTGCGCACGCCTGGGGCGTGGGGCCGCAGCCTGAGGTGAAAGCCCGCCTCGTCCACCCAATAGCAGAGCACGTCGCGCGTAAAACTGTGGCTCGTGCCCAGCAACACGTCCGCACAGCGCCAGCCTTTGCCCAGCACGCAGTCCGCCTCCTTCCAGGCGCGGGAAAAAGTGACGGAGACGCGGTAAAGGTTCAGCCGCTCGCGGGTGCCGTCGCTGATGACCACCAGGCGGTGTTCGCGCAAGTGGCGCAGCAGCTCATTTTTGCCCAGGTTGTTGTCGTGCAGCACGATGCCGCCCTGCAGCAGCGGCTGGACGGCCGGGTCGCTGACCATGTCTTCCACTGTGGGCGCAAAAAAATAGAAGCCTTCCTTGACGGCAAAAATAACCCGATGCCCCATGCGCATGAGGCTGCGGACCATAAGCAGGTCCAGGGCCAGACCGCCCTCCGCGTCGCACAAAAAAAGCACAGTGTTCTGTCGGCGGGCCGCAGCGGCAAAATACCCCCGCAGGCTGTCGGCAACGGCCCTGGCTTGTGCAAAGGCCACGCGCGTTTCCTCTTCGGTGGGGGCGCTCTCCAGCCAGCGCCGTGAATGGGCGGAAAGGCAAAGCAGGCGCACCAGCTCGGCGTAGTCCAGTGCGACGCGAGCCTCGTCCATGTTGCCGGGGGTAAAATCTTCAGGCACGGCCCCCAGCGGACTGCTGACGGCCGGGCTTTCAGCCAGCTGCAGCTGCTGCCCGACAGAGGCGCGCCGCCACTCCCGCCAAGGGTCGTCCAGTCCGCCCTCCTGCGCCAGCACCAGATTGGTCATACGTTTGACCAGCCGCGAAGGAATAAGCGTGCCCTGGGCCACATACTGCGTGAAACGGTAGCGACAAAACTGCAGCAACCGCTGCCGCCGGGGCCGGTCCAGCCCAAAGGAACGCACCAGCCGCATGATGATGCGCCAGGAACGGTTATACTGTCGGCGCAGGTCCGGCAGTGTTTGCGAGGCGCAGAGCAAGGCAAAGGTGGCGTCTGAACAAGGCAGATAAACCTGATCCTGCCCCAGATGCACCATAAAGGCCAGCTGTTCCGGGCTGGCGATGATGTCGGGATTCATGTGGAAGGCCAGGTTGTTGTCAATGAGCATGCTGTAAAGCCATGCGTCAAAGCGATCATTCTGGCCAAGACGGATGCGGCTCACGGACTCCGGCGCCGCGAAGCCGTTGCTCATGCCCTGCCCCCGCTCAGTCCGCCGGGCGCGCCCTGCAGCACAAATCCGCGGGAACGCAACCGCTCAAAAAAGCAGGTGCCTTCGCCCATAAACTGCACAGCAGCGGGCAGCCCCGCCACCCGCACCACGTCGCCGCGCTCCAGCAGCATGCCTTCCTGGCCGTCCGCCGTGAGATAACAGTCGGTGGAACCCTGCAGTATCTCTATGGTCACAGACGTATTCCCATCAAACACCATCGGGGCAATGGTATTCAAAAAAGGGCAGATAGGCACAAGACCCAGAGCGTCCATGGAGGGATAAAGCAAAGGCCCCCCCGCGGATACGCTGTAGCCGGAGCTGCCGATGGGCGTACAGATGATTACGCCGTCGCTGCGCAGGGCCCCCATGTGCACGCCGTTGACGGCAATTTCCATGCTCACCAGTCGGGCCAGGGAGCCGCGGCTCAACACCACATCGTTGACGCCGTGGCCGTGGGCCAGGTCTTTCCCCTGGCGGGTCACGGACCATGTCAGGGCCATACAGGCGCGCACGGGCTCGTCGCCGTGCAGACACTCCACCAGCTTGTCCTGCCACTGCTCCGGCTGGGCGTCGGTCAAAAAGCCCACCCGCCCAAAATTGATGCCGAGCACCGGCACCTTGCGCCCCACCAGCCTGCGCGCCACACCCAGCATGGTGCCGTCGCCGCCGAGCACAGTCACAAAGCTCAGATCCTCTTGCGCATAGGCGGGGGAATCCTTCTCGGCCGTGATAACCGAGGCCCTGTGCCCCTGCTGACGCAACCAGGCGCCGATTTCTTCGCCCAATGCCAAAGCCTGCGCGTGGCGGGCCTTACAGACCAGAAGGATGTTGCGACTCGGTGGTTTTTTCATGCAGGCAATCTACGTTATAGCCGCTCCAACCGCAAGCCCGTTCCCGCTGTGCTTGTCAGCGGCGGGGCTTTGACATATGAATGGTGACTTCGTCATCCTGTTGCTAGAGGAAAGGCCATGCACGACACCGCTCTGGAAACCATCGCCGCGCACGCGGCCGCCGGCGCGCGCCTGCGTGAAGAATTTTTTCGTTTGCGGGCAGAAGACCTGCGCCAGGCCGCCCTGCGCACGGCGGCCTGCCTGGCCGGCGGCGGCAAGGTGCTGTTCTGCGGCAACGGCGGCAGCGCGGCGGACGCGCAGCACCTGGCTGCGGAGCTGGTCAACCGCTTTCTTATGGACCGCCCAGCCCTGCCCGGTCTGGCCCTGACCACAGACACCTCCGCCCTCACCGCCATTGGCAACGACCTGGACTTCAGCCGGGTTTTCGCCCGTCAGGTGGAAGCCTTCGGCCGCAGGGGCGACGTGCTGGTGGGCATTTCCACCTCCGGCAACAGCCCCAACGTGCTGGCGGCGCTGGAAGCGGCCCGCAAGGCAGGGTTGCACACCCTGGGCTTTACGGGCAACGGCGGCGGGGCCATGGCGCCCCTGTGCGACATTCTGCTGGATGTGCCCCACGCGGGCACCCCGCTTATTCAGGAAACGCACATCGCCGCCGGCCATTTACTTTGCCAGTTGACGGACTATTATCTGTTTGAGAATGTGGCCGCTCTGCAACCCTTGCTGGGAACGGCCAGCACAACCGAGGTCTGATCATGCCCATTTATGAGTACAGCTGCACCAAGTGCGGACACGATTTTGAAGAACTGGTCTTTGACGACAATCCGCCCGCCTGCCCCCACTGCGGTTCGCACGCCACGCACAAGCTCATGTCCTGCTGCGCCCACCGCGCGGGCGGCGCTGCCGACGGCGGCGATTACGCCCCGCCCTCCGGCAGCGGGGGCGGCTGCGCCGGGTGCTCCGGCGGCAACTGCGCAAGCTGCGGGCACTAGGCGGGCGGCATGCGCGCATCCATCGTCATCGCCACCCGCGGCAGCCAGCTGGCCCTCTGGCAGGCCAAGCACGTGAGCGCACGGCTCCGGGCCCTGCAGCCAGACCTTGAAGTAAAACTTGAAGTCATTAAAACCAAGGGCGACGTCATCCAGGACGTGCCCTTGGCCAAGGTTGGCGGCAAGGGCCTGTTTGTAAAAGAAATTGAAGAGGCCTTGCTGGACGGTCGGGCGCATCTGGCCGTACACAGCATTAAGGACGTGCCCATGGAGCTGCCCCCGGGGCTCATCCTAGGCTGCATTCCCCGTCGGGAAGAACCAGCCGATTGTCTGCTCTCCTGCCGGTATGCCGATCTGGCCGCCCTGCCGCAGGGGGCCTGCGTAGGCACCAGCAGCCTGCGCCGTCAGGCCCAACTGCTGGCCCTGCGGCCCGACCTGCGCATTGAGAGCCTGCGCGGCAATGTGGACACGCGTCTGCGCAAGCTGCGCGAGGGCCGTTACGATGCCATCATGCTGGCCACGGCCGGTTTGCGCCGCTTGGGCCTGGACGCGCCCCACGTCCAGATTCTGGACCCGGAACGCTTTCTGCCTGCCGTGGGCCAGGGCGCGCTGGGCATTGAATGCCGCGAGGACGCTACAGACCTTTTCCCTTTGCTGGCGCAGCTGGAAGACACCGCCACCCGCGTCTGCGTGGAAGCCGAACGCGGCTTTCTGGCCGGTCTCAACGGCGGCTGCCAGGTGCCCATTGCCGGGCACGCCCGGCTGCTTTTGGACGAGGCCGTGAGCCTCACAGGCCTGGTGGCGCAGGTGGACGGCAGTACGCTCCTGCGTGAAAGCGTCAGCGGGCACACGTCGCTGGCGCGCCAACTGGGCCTGGACCTGGCAGCAACGCTTTTATCCAGAGGCGGCCGCGCCATTCTGGATCAACTTTATCAGCAATAATCAGCAAGAACCGCATGCCCACCATTACTCCCCTCCCCACCTCCCGGCTGCACGCCACCTTTGATCCCGCCCGCGTGCCCTGGGAAGACAGCCGCCAGATTCCGCAGCCGCGCAACGGGCGGCGCAATCCTTTTCAGCCCCGCGCCATGCAGGCCCTGGACCTGGCCCTGCAGATCAAGGCCCAGGGCTACAACGTTTATGTTTCCGGCGATCCGGACCTGGGGCGCAGCCATATGCTGCTCACCTATCTGCGGCCGCAGGCCCGCAAAGCGCCCATCCCGCCGGATCTGGTCTATGTGCACAATTTTGCCGATCCGGACCGCCCCACCCTGCTGCCCCTGCCTGCCGGACAGGGGATAAAGCTCAAGCAAAGCCTTAAAAACCTGGTGGAGCAGATCGAACAGGAACTGCCCCGCCGTTTTGAAGCCGGCGCATACGTCAAACGCCGCGCCCGGCTGGTGGACACCTTCCAGAACGCCCGCCTGGGGCTGTTGCGCAAGATGAATTCTGTGGCCGTGGACAAGGGTTTTAACCTGGACATGGACGACAGCGGCGGCCTGACCCTCTACCCCCTGGTGGAAGGCAAGCGTCTGAGCGAAGAGGAGTTTGACCGCCTGGACAGCACGGTGCGGCTCAAGCTCAAAAGCCGGGGCGACACTCTGGTCCAGGCTATGTCCGGTTTTATGCGGCAGCTGAGCCGGGCCGAGGAAACCCTGCAGGACGGCGAACGCGACCTGGAGCGCGAGGCCTTGGGCCAGGTGCTGGATGCTTTGCTGAATCCCCTGCGCCAGCGTTTTCTCAAGATCTGCGCCCAGGTTCCCGGCCTGGAGGCCTATTTCGACGCCCTGCGCGCGGACATGCTCAAAAACCCCGAAGCATTTCTGCAGCGCGAGGCCGCGGCCGGCCCAGGCGACCACAGCCAGGCCGACGACGTGCTTTACCGCTATGCGGCCAACCTGTTGGTGGACAACAGCGCCCTTACGGGTGCGCCTGTGGTGGTGGAGGACCACCCCACTGCCGTGAACCTGCTGGGTTGCGTGGAACGCGAGTCGGAAATGGGCGCGCTGGTCACAGATTTCACTCTCATCCGGGCGGGCAGCCTGCACCGGGCCAACGGCGGTTTTCTGGTCCTGCATGTGGAGGATCTGCTGCAGCACCCCACGGCCTGGGAAGGACTGCTGCGCGCCCTGCGCGCCAATGCCGCCCGCATTGAAGATACGGGCGAAAATCCGGATACGGCCATCCGCACCAAGGGCATTGTGCCGGACCCCGTGCCCCTGACCCTCAAGGTGCTGCTCATCGGCGACGACGAACTTTACGAAACCCTGCTGCTCAACGACGAGCGCTTCCCCAAGCTCTTCCGCATCAAGGCCCACATGGCCGAAGTCACGGAGCGCACGGCCGCCAATGTCCGCGCCTACCTCATCCATGTGGCCGTCATGATCACAGAGGATGACCTGCCGCCCTTTGACCGCACGGCCCTGGCCTGGCTTATTGACCTGGGTTCGCACCTCTGTGAGGATCAGCGTCGGCTTTCCCTGCGCTTTCCGCTCTTGCGCGAAATCATGATTGAAGCTGCAGCCCTGGCCCGCCTGCGCGGCGCGTCCATGGTGGACGCGGCCGTGCTGGAAGAAGCCTACGCCGCCCGCACCTACAGGGCCAATCTGGTGGAAGAAGCCTTCATGGAGGACTACGACCGCGAGATGATCAAGGTGCGCACTTCGGGCAGCGCCGTGGGGCAGGTCAACGGGCTTTCCGTCACTTGGCACGGCGATTTTGAGTTCGGCCTGCCGCACCGCATTTCCTGCTCTGTAGGCGTGGGGCATGAGGGCATTATGGACCTGGAACGCGAGGCCGAATTGGGCGGCCCCATCCACACCAAGGCCATGATGATTCTCAAAAGCTATCTCACGGACCAATTCGCCCGCAAAAAGCCGCTGGTGCTTTCGGCCTCGCTCTACTTTGACCAGAGCTATGCGGGCATTGAAGGCGACAGCGCCTCCGGCGCAGAGCTGGCCGCCCTGCTCTCGGCGCTGGCCGAAGTGCCCGTGCGCCTGGACCTGGCCTTTACCGGCGCGGTGAACCACACCGGACAAATCCTGGCCGTGGGCGGCGTCACCAGCAAGATCGAGGGCTTTTACAAAGTCTGCGCCCGGCACGGCCTCACCGGCACGCAGGGCGTGATCATCCCCCACGATAATGCCGACCACCTCATGCTGGCCCCGGACGTGTTGGCAGCCGTAGACCAGGGCCGTTTTGCCATCTATACCGTGCGCAGCATAGAGGAGGCCCTCACCCTGCTTACAGGTCTGCCCGTGGGCCGTCGCCTCAAAAACGGCGGCTTTACCCGCAACAGCCTTTACGACAAGGTAGACCGCCGTCTGGAGCAACTGGGCGACTACGCCCAGAACGCCTTCCGTCGGCCACGCCGGAGTTAGGGCATTGCAATTTTGAAAAGCCTCGCGGTTACGTACGCAACCGCCCGCCACGGAGACGCAGGCGTAACTTCAGCCGCTGCGACGCAGGAGCTTGGCCCGTTATGACGAAGGAAGTTACGGGCCAAGACGCCGGCTAGCTGCGGCTGACGACAGCGCCGGAACGGGCGTGCCGTAACCTTTGAGAATACCTATTCTCAGCGGAGGAGGAAGTTTTTTAGCCCTTTTCCCCGCACGCTGCGCAATTTTTATTTCTGATCCGAACAGTCAGGTTCTTCAGGCAGGGAGGCAAGGGGCAACTTTCTGCAGTTATATCCGCCTGACGTGGCTGCTGCCGGGCTGCGTTTGCGGCTTTGTCGCCCTGCGCCGTTGCCGGAGCATTTACGCCGCATTTTTCAAACCAGAAGCCCCGGTAATCCTCTGCGGACCACCGGGGCTTCTGTGACGCAAACAGCCCGTATCCTCAGCGCGGCTGCAAAAGCTCCTGACGCGAAACCGTGCCCAGAAAATTCTGATCCACATACTGCCAGCGCACCTGCGGCAGCGTGCCCGCCTGCGCGCCCTGCCCGTCCGCCGGAGCGGGGCCCACCACAAAGGCCTCACGGGCGCGTTGCTCAAAGGCCCGCAGCAGATCCGTGCCGGGAATTTCCAGCGTGGGCTGATCAGCCAGTTCCGCCGGCAGGGGCTCGCGGTATTCCAGCACGATCTTGTCGCGGTCAAAATTGGCCCGCGCCGCAAACTGACGCACCAGCCAGGCCGCGGGCTGACCGCTCTTGTCGGCATCCGCACCGGCAAAAGCCGCAAAGGGGTCACGCGGGCCGCGCACAATGGCGGTACTGGCCTGAAAGCCCACCCAAAAGCTCTACACCGGGGTCTACGCTGAAAGGCCGCCGACTCGCGCCGTCCCAGAACCAGCCCTGCGGCACTTCGGCATGGGCCACAATGGCCAGCGGGCCTTGCGGCGCGCCCGCGCCATACACGGCCAGCCAGACCCGCACGGGCAGACCGCCCACCATGTCTGTATCGGCAAGCTGGATGTGCCAGCGCCCATTGCCCAGCAAGGGCAACTGCGCCGCCCGCACGCTGATGGCAGGGCGCGCGGTGGAAATATATGCGCCGTCCAGCACACCGCGCCGCTCCGCCTGGACACAGCCCAGCGCCAGTGCGCCGCACAGGACCGCCCAGCACAGCAAAAACTTTTTCATATGTCCTCCTGGCGGACCTTCTGGCCGCCCTGTCCCAGCATACGGCAAGCCGCCCCCACTGGCAACGGACGGCGCCAAGGCCTGTGGGCGTCATCACGGGTCTGTCTCAAAAAAAAGGATAACGGCCTGCAGAAAACGCTTGCCCCTGTCTTTGGTGTAAACCCGAGCCGGCTTGCCCCCGTCTTTGGTGTAGAGCCACCCGTGTAGCGCTCCGAAGCGCTTGCTGGCCTGATGCAAAAGACGCCGCAGGTTCTGTGCCTGCGGCGTCTTGCTTTTTTTGGTCGGGATGGCGCGATTTGAACGCGCGGCCTCAGCGTCCCGAACGCTGCGCTCTAGCCAAGCTGAGCCACATCCCGTCGAGAAAGGGAACATAAGCAAGTCAGTCCTTTTTTGCAAGCTATTTTTTCGTTTGTAAAATGGAACAGGCTTTAGTAGTATGCACACCACCATCAAGGACGAAATTTCTTGCCAAGCGAGCACAACGACATGATCCGCGTTATTGTGGTGGATGATTCAACCTTTATGCGCCGGGCCATCACCTCTCTGCTGGAACAGGAGCAGGACATCAAGGTGGTGGCCACCGCCCCCGATGGGCAGGCGGCGCTGCAAATTGTCGATGAAGTGGAAGCCGACGTCATGACCCTGGATGTGGAAATGCCCCGGCTGGGTGGGCTGGAAACCTTGCAGAGGCTGATGAAGACCAACCCCATGCCGGTGCTGATGATCAGCTCCCTTACGGAAAGCGGCGCCGAAAGCACCCTGAAGGCCCTGGAATACGGAGCTCTGGACTTCATCCCCAAGATCATGAGCAACGAGCGCGAAGTTTTTGGCGCAGAGCTGCGGCGCAAAGTGCGCGCCCTGGCCCGCAGAAAAGCCATTATCCGGCTCAAATACCGGCGCATCAACCACATCCCGGCGCCGCAGCCCCGCTGGCAGCCTTCGCAGCCTGCGGATTATGTGCAGACCCCCTGCCTGGGCCCGCGCGATCTGGTGGTCATCGGCGTTTCCACAGGAGGGCCGCCGGTGGTGCAAAAAATTCTTTCCTCCTTGCCGGCGGATCTGCCCGCCTGCATTCTGGTGGCCCAGCACATGCCGGCTACCTTTACGGGCCCCTTTGCCAAAAGGCTGGACAACGTCTGCCAGATTGACGTGAGCGAAGCAGTGGACGGCGACAAGTTTAAAATAGGGCACGCCTATGTCTGCCCCGGCGGCAAACATATCGGCATCCGCATGCGCGGCCCCTTGCCGGAGGTTTCCGTAACCGAGGAACCGCGCGACGCCCTGTACAAGCCCACGGTCAACCTGCTTATGGAAACGGCAGGCCGGACCATGGGCCGCCGCACCCTGGGCGTCATGCTTACGGGCATGGGCTCGGACGGTTGCGAAGGCGCACGGGTGCTGCGAGAAAAAGGCGGCTGCCTCATCGCCCAGAATGAGGCCTCCTGTGTGGTCTACGGCATGCCCAAGGCCGTGGTGGACGCCAAACTGGCCAACCTTATCCTGGATGCGGACGACATTGCCAAGGCCATCATTACAACCGTTAAAGGCTGACCCGCACCGCCACAGGACAGAAGTATGAACATGGAAAACCCTCACCCCCAGGCCCAGGAAATCGTGGAGGCCCTCAGCTCCGCAGACAGCGAAACCATTCGGGACGCGGCTTTCAAAGCCGGAGATCTGGGCTTGGAAGAGGCCGTGCCCCAGCTCTGCGAGCTGATCAAAAGCCCCAGTGTGGGCGTGCAGGAGGCCGCGGAATACGCCCTGCGCAAAATCCGGGGGCCACAGGTGGTGGGCGCTCTGCTCCCCCTGCTGCGCAGCGACGAGGCCCCGGTGCGCAATGTGGCTATGGACATACTGCGCGAAATCGGCGTGGACAGCATTGAAAGCATGCAGCCGTACCTTATGGATGAAGACCCGGACCTGCGCATCTTCATCACCGACATTCTGGGCTACTGCCGCACCCACCAGGCCTCGCTGCTGCTGGGGCGCGCCCTGCTCAAAGATCCGGAAGTCAATGTGCGCTATCAGGCGGCCGTGAGTCTAGGCAATCTGGCTTTTCCCGAAGCCGTGGGCGTGCTGGTGCAGGCCATGCACGACGAGGAATGGGTACAGTTTGCCGTGGTGGAGGCTCTGGCCAAAATCCGCGACCACTCCGCCGCCAGCGGGCTCGTCAAACTGCTGCCCCAGGCTTCGCCCCTGGTCAGTTCGGCCATTGTGGACGCCTTGGGCGATATGGGCGACGTCAAGTCCATTCCCCTGCTGTTCGGCTCGCTGGAAAACGTCAGCGTGCCCCTTCGGCACAAAATCGTCAAAGCCATAGTGCAGATTCTGAGCGGCAAGGCCCTTTCCCTGCTGGCAAACAAGGCGCAGGAACGCCTGCGCGCCTACCTTGCCGAGGCCCTGAGCGACAACGACGAAGATGTCCTCATGGCCGCTCTGCAGGGCCTGCGCAGCATCGGCAAAGCGGAAAACACGGCCCCGGTCCTCAGCCTGGCCGTTAGCCTGGACAAAGAACGCCAGCCGGAACTTTATGAAGCCGCCATTGCGGCGCTGGCCGCCATTGGCTACAACGACGCCCTGCGCGACGCCCTGCGCTGTAAAGACGAAAACCGCATTCTGGTGGCCATGGACGCCTGCCGCCTCATCCATGACCATGAGCCGGTAGAAGAGCTCAAACAGGTCTTCTGGCGCGGCAGCCAGGAACTCAAACGCGCCGCCATGACGGAAATCGCCCAGACCGGCGACTGCACGGACACGCCGTTTTTCATGTCCGCCATGGAAGAATCCGACGACGCCGAAGTGCTCAAAAGTGCCCTGGTCTTTTTCGGCAATCAGCACGCCTGCCCGGAAGTGGAGGACGTGGTCTTCAATCAGCTGGACCATCGCTATGTGGATGTACAGGAAATGGCCCTGGAAGCCTGCATCAATCTGCACAGCGCCACCCTCAACCAACGCTTTAAAGAACGTGCGGGCAACGACGACCCCATGCAGCGCATGATGGCCGTCTACGCTCTGGGCCGCTACAGCGTGCGGGAAAATCTGCCCCAGATTTTGGCCGCTCTGGAGGATCCCTCCCCCAGGGTCCGGCAGGTGGCTGTGGAGTCCTTCCAAAATCTGGGAACGGAAGCCGCGACCTTTGTGCCGCAGCTGCTGCCCAGGCTGCACGATGAAGACAAGGACGTGCGGCTGGCCGTAGTGGATCTGCTGGGCCAGATCGGTTCCCCGGACGTCATGCCCCATATTGTGGACGCCCTGAAGGACGCCAACGAATGGGTACGCATCCGGGCCATCGAAGCCCTGGGGCTGCACAAAGCGGCGGAAGCTGTGCCCACCCTGGCCCAGATGCTGGAGGACGCCAGCCCCATGGTGGCCTTCAAGATTATTGAAGCGCTGGGCGCCATCGGCGGCAATGTGGCCTTCAGCGTCCTTCTGGGTATGATGGACCACGAAGATCCGGAAATTCAGCACGCTGCGGCGGAAGCGGTGGCGGCCATACAGGCCCAACAGCAGGAGTAGGTATGTCCCAACCTCCCACATTCCCTCCCAAAAAACTGCCGGGTGAAGTCGACGCCGCCCCCCGTGCGGAAACGCCGGGAACACCGGCCCCCAGCCCCGCACCGCGCTTTCCGGCGTCCGTTGTTCCAGCAGCTCCGGCTCCAACGCCGCAGACGCAGACGGCCCCGACAAGCCGCTTCGGCGCGCCCACAGCGCCCCAGTCCACGACCGGCAGCCGTTTTGGCGCGCCTGCGTCGCCCCAGATGCCCCCAAGCAACCGCTTCGGCGCGCCTGCAACGCCCGCCGGGGGGGGGCACCATCCTGGCAGCCTGCCCCCCGTCCGATCAGGGCCGCAGCCCCCTTCCCGCCGCCGGCCAGACCGCGGCCCCAAGCGCCATGGGCCAACAGCGGCCGTGGCAGTCGCCTGGCGGCCACACGCCCCAGGGCCAAACATTGCCCCGCAGCCCTTTGGGTCAAACATCGCCGCGCACGCCCGCAGCGGCGCAAAGCCCTTTTTCCGGCGGTACGGGACAGCGCTTTACCGGCTTTCCCAAGGCAGACACGGACGTTCGTCCTCCCACATCGCCTCTGGGCGGCGCAACGCGCCCCGCCACGGGTTTTGCGCCCGCCGGTTCGCCCCTGAACAGCCCCACTTCGCCCAGCTCTGCCTTTCGCCCAGCCGGCAGCACACTGCCCGGGACGCCCCGCGCCACCTCCCCCTTTCGCAAAGATTTGCAGATTTCGGATGAAGAATTTCTGCAACTGCGCGATTTTATCTACCTGCAGTGCGGCATTTTTATTGCTGAAAACCGCAAATACCTGGTAGAAAACCGGCTTTCCAACCGCATCAAGGATCTCAACCTCAAAAGTTACGGAGAATATTACAATTATCTGCGCTTTGACGCCAATCGGCGCACAGAACTAAACAAACTTTTTGAGGTGGTCACCACCAACGAAACCAGCTTCTTCCGCAATCCGCCGCAGTTGGAAGTCTTTCAGAAAAACGTGCTGCCCGAAATCCTCGACCGTCAGCGCAAAACAGGGCACAAGCGTCTGCGCATCTGGTCCGCCGGCTGCTCCACGGGCGAAGAGCCGTACACCCTGGCCATCATCCTGCACGAGGTGCTCAAGGGCGAGGTTGCAGCCTGGGACATCAAAATCACGGCCAATGACCTCTCCTCCGCGGTGCTGGCTGCGGCCCGGCGCGGGGTCTATAACGAATACGCTCTGCGTACCACCCCCAAAGAAATAACCGGGGCGTATTTTTCCAAGGAAGGCGCGCTCTACCGCATCAAACCAGAGCTGCAGCGCATGGTCGCCTTTGGTCAGATCAACCTGAACGACAAAGAACAGCTGCGCCGGGTGGAGAAATCCCAAATCGTCTTTTGTCGCAACGTCATTATTTATTTTGACGACGAAATGAAACGTAAGGTCATCAACGCCTTTTACGACAATCTGGAACTCAACGGCGCGCTGCTCATCGGGCATTCCGAATCGCTGCACAACATCAGCCGCGCCTTTCATCTAGAGCACTACAAGGGGACCATCGTTTACCGGAAACTGAGCTGACGCCGCACCATGAACGCAAAAATCCTGGCCGTGGCCAATCAGAAAGGAGGCGTCGGCAAAACCACCACCTCCCTGAACTTGGGCGGAGCCCTGGCGCGACAGGGCAAAAAAGTCCTGTTGCTGGACTTGGACCCGCACGCCTGCGCTACTCTCAATGCGCGCATCTACCCGGAGGACATGGGGCTGAGCCTGCACGACATTTTTCTGGCCAGGGAAGAAGACTGGCCGGTCCTCTGGCCGCAGGTGACCCATGTGGACGCGCTGGAAGGCATGGACGTGGCGCCGGGCAACATACGGCTTTCAGAGCTGGAGGTGGATTTCAGGGAAAGGCGGGGCAAAGGCGGCGTCCTGGCCCGCAGCCTGGCCGAGCAACGCCGGAACTACGATTTTATTGTGCTGGATTGTCCGCCGCATGTGGGCATTCTGCTGGTTAACGCCCTGGTGGCTGCGGATTTGCTTATCATTCCCATCCAGACGGATTTTCTGGCCCTGCACGGTTTGAAGCTGCTTTTCGATACCCTGCACACCCTGCGCCGGGCCCTGGGCAGACCCATCCGTTACCGGGCCGTGCCCACCATGTACGACAAGCGGGCCAAGGCCTGCACCAAGGTGCTGGAGCTTATGCGGAACAAAATGGATGGAGCGCTGTTTTCCACCATCATCGGGGTGGACACGCATTTTCGCGAGGCCAGCGCCCGCGGCTGCACCATTTACGGCGTTGACGCCCATTCCCGCGGGGCACGCGCCTACGAATCCCTGGCGGAAGAAGTGCTCGCCCTATGGTAACCACCACGCCTGAAGAATATTTTGCCGCCCAGACTCTGGATATGCCCCCGGAGGACGCCGAAGCGCCCCTGAATGCTGCAGAACGGGCCTTTGTACAAAAATATCTGGGGGGCGAACTTCTGGAAGCCATGCCCGTGCAGGCTCCACAAACCGCCCTGCCCGGTCTGGGCGGCAGGTCCACTGCGACAGCGCGGGCAAAACAGCCGACGGGCACAGCAGCTCCGGGCACGCCGGAAGCCTTGACCAAAGCCTCTCTGCGTACGCGCCTGGCCGCTGCGGAACAGCTGCAAATGGTTTCCTTTTATGTGCGGGAACAAATTTTTCTGCTGCCCGTACCAATTATTGTGGAGGTACTGCGGCACTTGCCCCTGACCCGGCTGCCCCTGGCACCGGCCTTTGTGGCCGGTGTGGTCAACCTGCGGGGGCGGGTCACGCCGCTGCTGCATCTGGATACGCTGCTCACCCTGAATGCCCAGGGCAGCTACACGCCGCAAAGCTGCATTATTGTCTGCGGCGCGGACGATATGCAGCTGGGGCTTATTGTGGACAAGGTGCACAGCATGTACAGCCTGCGGCAAGCACAGGTTACCTGGAATGCCGAAGCCCTTTTGGGGGCCGGCGCGGAATTTTTATGCGGCATGGCGGAGATTGACGAACGCCTCCACGGCATTGTGGACCCGGAAAGCATTGTAAAAAAGGTTCTGGAAGGCTGATGCTCCGGCCTGTCCGGCCCTGCGGGCTTGCCAGCGGGAGGGAAACCTTTTATCATTCTTTAGTTTTTTTCTAGAGCAATTTCACGTTGAATTTGCTCGGCGACTGCGTGGGCAGGTGCCCGCCACAAAGGCGCGCAGCTTCCTGGCGCGGCACGCGTCGGGTGGGGCAGTATACCGGTTTTGTGCATCCGCATCATCAACATTCAACCGCTCTGGAACAGATTGCCCTTACGCAGAGATGTCCTCAGCGTTTACGGAATGTCCGCCGTGACGCCACAGCGCAGACACGTTGCGCTTGGGCCCCTGTTGCGGGCTTTGCCCGCACGGCCGCCGGAACATTGCAGCGGCAAGCGCGGCGGCAACTCCCCTGAGAAGGGCGCGGCGGCGGAGGTTGCTCCCACGGCTCTTGCGGACGACCGCCGGCAAACAACCGATGACGGGAAACAACATTATGAAAAAACACATCATGGTCGTTGACGACTCCAAAACCATCCGCAACCTGGTGGCCTTTGTGCTTAAAGGCGAGGGCTTCAGGGTCAGCACTGCCGAGGACGGCCTGGATGCCATTGAAAAGCTCTACGGCCTGGACCCTGTTGACCTGATTGTTTCAGACGTCAATATGCCGCGCATGGACGGCTTTACCTTTATTAAGACGATCCGCGCCCAGGACGCCTACAAAGATATTCCCATCATTGTCCTTTCCACCGAGGGGCAGGAAAAAGATATCCAGACCGGCATGAGCCTTGGCGCCAATCTGTATATGGTCAAACCGGCCCAGCCCGAAAAAATGGTCCGCAACATAAAGATGCTGTTGGGTTAGCCGATAAGGAAACCAACAGGTGACCATCCCGGCCGCCGTGGCGTTGCAGACAAGGGTGTGGGTATGAGCCAGGACTTTTTCGATCCGGAACTTTTTGCCGACTTTATTGCGGAAGCCAAAGAACATCTGGAGACCATCGAGCCCAATCTTCTGGAGCTTGAAAAATCCCCGGACAATCTGGCGTTGCTCAATGAAATTTTTAGGCCCATGCACTCCCTCAAGGGCGCATCGGGCTTTCTCGGGCTCAACCGCATCAACCAGATGGCTCACAAGTCCGAAAATATTCTGGATGCTCTGCGCAAAGGCAGCATGGTGGTCACTCCGGCAATCATGGATGTCATTCTGGCCGCCACCGACGCCCTGCGCCAGATGATCGACAATCTGGAGGCCTCCAACGCCGAGGGCGACGTGGCCATTGAACCCATCATGGCCCAGATCGACGCCATAATGGCCGGTGACGCGCCCGAAACCGCCCCCGTCGCGCAGGCGCCGGAACCGTCTGTGCAGGCTGTCCAGGAGCCACAGCCGGACCCCGCTCCCGCGGCGCCCGCAGAGCCGTCCCCCACAGCAGAGGCTGCATCCACAAGCGCCGCAGCCGACCACGGGGAACAGCTCCGGAACCAGGGTCTGAGCGGTAAGGAGTGGGTCGCCACCCTGCCGGCCAAACCCGTTTACGCGCTTACAGCCTTTGGCGAGGGGCACCTCAAAGATTTTATCGATGAATCTTCAGAAATTATTGAAAATCTGAATAACGGTCTTCTGGAACTGGAAGAAAACCCCACCGGCAAAACAGATCTGGTCAACGACCTCTTCCGCTTCTTCCACAATATGAAGGGCAACAGCGGCATCATCGGCTACAACGAGCTCAATGCCCTGACCCACGAGGCCGAAACGCTGCTCAACAACGTGCGGCAAGGCAAAATCACCCCCAGCCATGAGCTCATCGATCTGCTCCTGCTGGTGGTGGACATGATGGAAGCCCTGGTCCAGAAAATCGACGTGAGCAGTGGGCAGGTGACCCCCTTTGAAACCGAACCCGTGGTGCGCCAGCTGCAGGCGGCCCTGGCCGGGGGGCCCGTTGCCCTGCCCGATGAGCTGCTGACAGCCCAGGGCAACGGGCAGGCAGACCCGGAGGCCCCCCCTGCTGAGGAGCCGGAACCGGCAGCACAGGAAGCCGACCACCCAGTGGAAGTGGTGTCGCCCACCATCATCCCGGTAGGCTCCGAGGGTGACGACGCTGAGGCCTTTCGCGTCACCGTGCGCCAGCAGATGGAAATCATCCACGCCGCATTGGAAACCCTGAAAAAAGACGGCACGCACAAGGATTCCATCGACGCCATCTACCGTTGCCTGGTAGCCGTCAAAAACGCCTGCGGCTTCATGGGCCTCACGGACATCAAAGTCTATGCCGAGCGCACCGCCGGCATCGTGGACCAGGGCCGCACCAGCGGCATCGATTTTGGCCTTATGGTAGACCTGCTTTCGCAAGAGGTGGCCATCATTAATGATATGGTGGATAAAGCCCTGGCCGAAGGCAAGGCCGTGCATGTGGATGCGCCGGAAGAACCCGAGACTCCCCCCGTGAGCCCTGCTGCGGCCAAGCCCGCTGCGGCTGCGACCGCTCCGCAGGCAGCCGACCCCACGCCTTCCGCCCCCAAACCCGTTGCGCCCAGGCCGGCGGCGTCCCCTGCGCCCAAACCCGCAGCCGCCAAGCCGG